>OBLG01000835.1_pt1 | contig 28742 bp, 27 predicted proteins | sample 1517451 | NCBI WGS metagenome assembly OBLG01 (sample SAMN04571694, study PRJEB22368) | human gut metagenome | biome: human gut; material: stool | host: Homo sapiens | place: Luxembourg | collected 2012-06-29
AATCTTATGTGTCTATTTTTATTTCAAAGTGCGTCACTTAATTTTACCATTTATACTTTTAATATAAAAGTATTCAGACTGTTGACAAAGTATATAAAAATATTTTGCTCAATAGTCTTTTTTTGAATTTATTTTTTGATTTTAAATTTTTAGAAAAATTCTGTCAGATAGTCTTCGCTCTCGCATTTCTTCATTTAGTTCTTCACAAATGTTTCTAGTTATCGTTCTGTATTCTTTCTTATTGCAACACCCTATTGCTTGTGTACAGCCAGTGCAATATCAAGATATTACATTTAAAGAAATTGCAAAATTCCTATAAAAAGACCCAACAACAATTTTAAGAGAAATTAAGAAACAATGATTGCCGTAACTCCAAGTCTAGCTATCGAAATATGTTTAGAATTTAATATAAAATCAAATTTGACTTCTGTTATTATTTTGCCTATTATAAATACTTTATTCATAGCCTTTTAACTCCTGTTCTAACATTGTACTAAAACTCACTCTTATCACTCCTTTACAAAAATTTATATACGTTTCGCCTTTATTGTGTTTGCAAATTTGCAAGCACAATAAAGGCGCCCCGCTAGGGGCGCCCCGCTAGGGAAAATTTTTCAAATTTCTAAAACTGGACCTTAAAAGGTCAGCTTAAGAAATTTTAGAAAAATTTTCTCCTTTAGCGTTTTCGATGCGCTAAAGTACGTGTTAAGCACATTTGTGCTAACATCGTATTTAATTCATTTTTTCTGGTTCATCGAACCAGTGGTCAGTGCTACAAATATAAAGCTAGACGAAAACCGAGGGTGTTGCGGCTGTCATTCGGACTGTTGCTGTAACGACTAGAAGCCGGATCGTAAGAGCCAATGTTGCTGAAATGGCCACCTCTATAAATTCGGCTAGCACTATCGTGGGCTTCCATTGTCCATTCTAAAACATTTCCTGCTAAGTCAAATATATTCTTTACCTTAAAAGTATCGCTTGCTCCTGTTGTTAATAAATAGCTTGCAGAACTTGTTTTGCTTTTATCAGAAGTTATAGCTGTCCAATTTCCTGTTTTCACATTTGTAGTATCAGTATATTGGGCTGTTGTTCTTTCTATTGTCCATGCATTATTTTTGTAGTTTCCCCAAGTTGTTGAATTAGTTATACTATGTGTACTATCCTCTACAAACTTCATTATGGCATCCCATTGTACTCCATAACATAATGTACTTGTTGCCCCTATTTCATTTGCACTATACATATTTTTACTTAAATATACTGCTCCTTCTTCTCCCACTGTGGCCATTCCTTCTCCCCATTTTACATATATATATGGGTATGCATCTCTTTTTACTACTACTTTACTTATACCTGTTGTTTCTTTTGTTCTTTTATCTGTTGTTCCTGCTTCATATCTTCCTATATAAAATCCTTTGTTCTCTTGCACACTTTTCATCATTTTTAGATATTCTATATCTTCTCCATCATATCCACTTCCATATGGTTCAGTATACTTTGAATCAGTTGTGCTTCTTTTGAAAGTATCTTTGAATCCAGTGTCTAATCCGTCATCATCTAATGTTCCTGTTGCTGTATAATTTACTGGCACCCACACGAATTCATTTTTATCTTTATCTTGTATAACTAGTCCTGTTGATACTGTTTGTTCTCCATCACTACTACCATCTGATGCTACGTCTGATACCTTAAATCCCTTTGGTATTGTTACTGTTGTATCTTCTGAATCTGTATATTTTGCATTTTCTTTTAATGTTCCATCTGCATTTTTTTCTGCTTTATCATATGCTTTTAATTCTGTTTTTCCTCCTGTTGTTCCTCCATTTGCATATTTATTTACCAATTGATCTAGTGAATCTATTCCTTCTAAGTCTTTTTGTGTTGCCTCATCTGCTTTTGTTTGTGCATCTTTTGCTTTTTGTATTATTCCACTATCACTAAATATTGCATTTAAGCTTACTCCTGCTAATATTAATAATACTACTATTGTTACTACCAATGCTATTAGAGTAATACCTGCTTGATTTGAGTAATTTTTCCTTGCTGATTTTTTATTTATTTTTATATCTTTACTTATTTTTGTCTCTTTTCTATTCAATGATATCTTCCTCCTCTTTCTTCTGTATTTCCACTTTTTTTCATTTTGTAATTTAATATGTACATTTTTTCTTATGCACATTTACTCATTTTATAGTTATAAATTATATATCCTACAGTTTTACTCTATATTTAATTTTCAATGTTCCATAAAAAATTTTGTACATATTTTCTCCTTATTAAGATATCATAACATTTTTTTATTTTCAATACTTTCCTTTAATTTATATTCAACCTTTTCAATATTTTTTATACTTTGTCAACAGTCTTAATACTTTTAATATAAAAGTATTCTTTTCTTTAATTATTTATTTAATATATATACTCCTAAATTTAAATAAGCTGCAAATAATAACCAAATAATATATGGAATTTGAAGTAATCCTGATACTTTGTTCTTTTTATAAAATTTGTTAGTCATTATTATTACTAATATTATAAGTAATATAATCCAAAAGAAAGAAAACAATCGCCATTTAAGTGTAAAAAACAATATTGACCACAATGCATTGACAGCTAATTGTATATAATAAATAGTATTTATTTTCTTATCTATTAATTTTTTTATTTCCAATATTCCATACGATATTCCCATTAAAATATATAATATAGTCCATACTATTGGAAATAATATACTAGGCGGTGATAGTAGTGGTTTTTGTAAAGTATTATAGTCTATTGAATTTGATATTATGATTCCTACAACACCACCAACTATTACTGGTATTAAAATTGATTTTATAAAAATTTTAGTTTTTTGCATTAGCATACATCCTCCTTAGTATATTTTATTTCTTTTATTTTAAAATATACTAAAAGAGATATATTTATTTAGAGCAGTATCTACATAATATGGCTTCAATTCCAATTTCAAGTGATATTAATCCAACTTTATAGTTTGCATCTAAATCTATTAATGCATTTAATATTTCCCTTAGTTCATTTGTGTCAAAATAACGTGCTTGTCCTTTATACTTTCCAACTAAGAAAAGTTGATTTGGTTTTAAATTCATAGCTGTTGCAGCATCTTCTTTGTACTTTTCAGCAATCTTTATAATATATAATTTTTTAAAGTGATTATACAATGTTATTAGTATTTTTTGTATTGGCTCTTTATTACTAATTAATCTATTATATATTTCAAGAGCTTTTCCTGTTTCTTTTTTTCCTAGATTATCTGTCAAATCAAAAATAACTGCTTGTATTTGTTTAGTACACATTAAATCAACATCTTGTTTTGTAATAGTATTATTTTCGCCTTTATATTCTATAAGTTTTCTTATTTCATTTATCAAATCTTGCATACTTGTTCCACAACATTCAATTAAGTATTTTACTGTTTCATCATTAATGTTTACTTTATATGCTGATGCTATTTTTTTTATATTTGTAATTAGCTCTGGTAATTTTAAAAGAGTAAATTCTTTTACTTCTCCAACTTTTTCAATTGTTTGGTATAAAGTATTTTTATCTGCCTCTTGCTCTACAAATATTAGATCAACTGATTCATTTAATTCGTCTTTATTTTTTTCTATATATTTAGCAATTTTTTCATACAAAGGTAATTTACTTTCATCATTCTTTTTCTTTTTTGTGTCTGATTTACTAGTCTTTTTTTCTTTTTTAAACAATCCTGTATTTTTGGCAATAATTAGTTTTTTATCAAAACCAAATGCTGGTGTTTCCAAATCAGAAATTAGTTCTTCTGCATTTGTATCATCAATTTGAATAAAATTAATTCCTTGAATAAGCTGTGTGAATTCTTTTTTTATTCTTTTTACTTTTGTTTCTAATAAATAGGTTTCCTCACCATAAAACAAATATATTGCCATTACAAATTCCTTTCATTTTTTCAGTTAAAATAAATGTTCCCAAACAATCGTTATAACTTTTCAGAAAATTTTGCAGAGTGTGCATGGCATATTGCTGCTGCCATGCTATCTGTTGTATCATCTAATTTTGGTAAACTTTCAACTTTTAATATTGTTTTTACCATTTTCTGCACTTGTATTTTATCAGCTCTACCATATCCAACAACAGCTTGTTTTATCTGAAGTGGTGTATATTCATAAGTAGTTACTCCCTTTCTACACCCCACTACAAGTATAACTCCCCTTGCTTGTGCTACATTTATAGCAGTTTTAGCGTTATTGTTAAAGAATAACTCTTCTACAGATATTGCGTCTGGTTTATATGTATCTATTATTTCTTCCAAGTCATTATTAAGCTTTAACAATCTTTGTGGAAATGATTCTCCTGCTTTTGTAAGTACTGCACCTGATGCTATTAATTTAAACTTATTTCCTATATAATCTATTATGCTATATCCTGTTATTGCAAAGCCAGGATCTATTCCTAAAATTCTCATTTTTTCCTCTTTCTAAAATTTAGAATTTCATTAGTATTTCTCATGATTTTTAATTATAATTCTAAATATTTCTGCCACTGACCATGCCTGTGCAAAAGCTCCTTTTGCTTCGTAAGGTTTTGCTGAATCATATAATTCACTAATACTTCCTACTGTAGAGCGATTGTACATTTCAGTACAAAATGTATTTTCAATTTTTGCAACAAATTCAGAATATTCTTTTTCTAATTCTTTCTTTTTAGTTTTATTTTTTTCAGCATTTATAATATTTAAAAAACTGTCTGAATATATTCCTAATAGCCATGGCCATGTAATTCCTTGGTGATAGCTCATGTCTCTTTTTATTTGATCACCTTCATATATTTCTCTATAACACTTTTCACCTTTTGCTAATGTTTTTAATCCATAAGGAGTTAATAACTTTTTAGTGACTGTTTCAAAAGCATTCTTAGCCTCTTCAGAACTTGAGTCAACTACTGGATAATGTAGTCCTATTGCAAATAGTTGATTTGGCCTTATTGAACTGTCTCCAACAACATCATCAAAGCTTTTTCTTCTTTTATTATAAAATTCTTTTACAAAGCTTTCTTTACATTTTTTAGCTAAATCTGAATATTTTTTTGCAAGTTCTTTTTCCTTATATAATTTTGCAAAACTTTCCATTATTTTTAAAGCATTATACCACAAGCTATTTATTTCTATTGCTTTACCATTTCTTGGTGTTACTACAATATTTCCTATTTTAGCATCCATCCATGTATTTTGTATTTGTGGTGTACCTGATGATATAAGTCCATCACTTTCATCTAAATGAATATTGTTTCCATCTAAATCAATTCCATTTATATATGATTCGATTATTTTCTTAAGTGTATCATATAGTTGATTTTTCAAAAATTCATAATCACGAGTATATTCTAAATATTTTCTAACTTGCTCAAATAAAAGTAATGATGCATCCGCACTGTTATATAGTGGTTTTCCATCATATTCTGAATATCCATTTGGAACTAAGCCATATTTAATATTTCTTGTAAATGTTAGTAAAATTTCCTTTGCTTCTCTAAACCTTCTAGGTATTAGTACAATTCCTTCATAAGCTATCAAAGAATCTCTACCCCAGTCTAAAAACCATGGATATCCAGCAATTATTGTATAAAGTGCAAATGCTGGCCTATATACTACAAAGTTGTCTGAAGCAATTATATAGTCCCTCATCATTGTTTTATATTTATTTGTATATTCTTTTTTAGTATCTAGTAAATATGAATCATATAAAGTACTTGTTATTCGGATAATTTCCTTATTTATTAATTCCTTGCCATCTAATTCATCTATATTTTCTTCTAACGAACATATAAATGTTATAAATTTTTCTTCATTTGCTCTTAGTTTTATCTCAAAAACTCCTGGTACAGATAAGTTTTCTTCTGCGCCTTGTCCTCTTTTTTCTTCTTCTATGTAATACATATTATTAAATGTATCATTATAATGTTCTACATACTTTCCTTCTGATGTTCTCATATATATTGGATTTTGCTCTTGATTGTTTATAATTACTTTAACTTTTGTATCTTTAATATGTTGTTTTAATTCGAATTTTGCATTTGGAGTCGTAGCATGAAAATCTCTAAAATTAATTATAGGTGCAATTTTAAACTTTGTTCTCTTATCATTGTTTTTTATATTATAAAGAACACATACTGTATTTTTTCCATGATCCATACATATATATTTTTTAATAAGTGCACCATCTACTTCATAAGTATATATTGGTATATATTCTTTTTCAAATGATACTAAATGTTTATATCCTTTTGAAATATAATTTTTTCCTATGTTTGAATATATTGGATATTCTTTTCCACCACTTTCAAAACTTTCATCCACTTTAGATAATATTAAACACCTATTTTCCGGTGGATTTAGTGGAGCAACTAATAGTCCATGATATTTTCTAGTATTTATTCCTAAAATACTAGAACTACTATATCCTCCAATTCCATTTGTAACAATCCAGTCTTGTTTTAATGCCTTTTCAAATTCTATTTTTTCATACTTCATTTGTGTGTCCCCTGTTCTTATGTTTTATTTTCTACTTCTTTGTTTTTTTATCTCATTAAGAAATTGCTTTTTTTCTTCTTGTTCTAGTTTTTGTCTTGCTTTTAATTTTTCATCTGATTCTTGAATCGAATCTATTCTTTCTTGATATTTTTCAAAGAACTTACTTTTTCCTCTTTCTTTTTTCTTTTTAGTTTTTCTCATGTTGTCATTTTTCTTTTTTTGCTTTAAAGATTTTTTAGCTTCTTTAAGTCTATCATTTAACAAAACATATTTTGTATCATTTTGCATATCTTTGAATTTCAAATCATCACATATTAATTGAATTATTGAAGCTGCAATTGCATCAGGGTTATGACGTATTCTATCTCCTATTACATAAGATAAATCTCTTTGCATTAAATACACATCTTGTTCTTTTGCTTTTGCAGTGTCTATTTGTACTAACTCTTGTCCTTGCATATTATATTTTCTTATATATTCAGGTATTAATTCTCCAGTATCATAAATACAATATTTTATAACTCCTTTACCAGCATGTTCATTTATTGCTTTAATATGGTCTGATAATGTATAGTTATCAGTTTGTCCAGCTGTAGTCATTATATTGCTAACATATATTTTAAAAGCTTTGCTCTCTTTAATAGCTTTTGCAACACCATTTACCAAAAGGTTTGGTATAACATTTGTATATAAACTTCCTGGTCCAATTACTATTGCATCTGCCTCTTCAATTGCTTCTAATACACCTGGAGCCACTTTACAGTTTGTTGGGTTTATGAATATACGGCTTATCTTGCTTGTTTTTGAGTTAACAACTTCTGGTATTTTATCTCTACTTTCTATCACTGTTCCATCTTCTAGTTCAGCACATATTTGTATAGGTTCAAGGGTAACAGGAAGAACTCTACCTGTAATATTTAATACATTTTTAGTCTGCTCTATAGATTTTGCAAAATCTCCATAAATTTCTTTCATCCCTAATAAATATATATCTCCAAATGATAGGTTTTTTAGTCTTCCTTTTGAAAATTGTATATTCATAACCTTTTCCATTGTCTCTTCATCTTTTGAAAGTGCAACTAGGCTCTCTTTTATATCGTCAAGTGGCATTGTTTCTAATGTTTTTCTTGACTCTGGAACAATTTCACCATAGTCTGAGACAGTTACAATTGCTGTTAAGTTATCTGTGTAATTTTTTAATCCTTTTAAAACAGAGTTTAGACCTGTTCCTCCACCAATAGCAACTATTTTAGGTCCTTGATCATATATTTTTTTATTATATATTAAGCTATTAACTTTTGTATTTTCATCTTCAATTCTATTATCTGTTTCTTGTACTAGTAATTCAAGAGTTCTTTTTTGCATGTGTATCATTCCAAGAATCACAGCAACAAATCCTACAACAAAGCATGCTACAATTTTAGCTAAAGGCCAAAAATCCAATCTTTCAGCCGTTAAAATACTAGCCATTCCATAACAAGCTAATATAATTCCTATCAATATAAGTGCTATCCATCTTTTCATTTTAGCACCATTTCTAAACCATCCAAAAAAACCTTTCATTATTAAATACCTTCTCCTAACAATTCAATTTCTAGTTCTATCTCTTTTCCTGTTTTCTCCAATACTACTTGTTTAATATGGTTAACAACATTTAATACATCCTTTGCAGTTGCATTTCCAATATTAATAACAAAACCAGCATGTAATGTAGATACTTGTGCTCCGCCAGATGTATAGCCTTTTAGTCCGCATTCATCAATTAATTTTGCTGTAATAAAGTCACTACCTCTTTTAAAGGTACTTCCTGCTGATGGAAAATTCAAAGGTTGTTTTTCTTTTCTACTATTTGCGTATTCATCCATCTTTTCCTTTATTTCTTGTATTTTTCCATATCCTAATTTCAACTTTGCTTTTATAATTATCTCTTTTGATTCTGTAAAACGAGTATGTCTGTATGAAAAATTGCATTCACTATTATTAATAGTCTGAATTTGTCCTTTTTCATTTAATATAGTTACTTCTTCTACAATATCTTTGAATTCTCCTCCATAGGCTCCAGCATTCATTCTTATCGCTCCTCCTATGCTTCCAGGAATTCCAGCTGCAAATTCAAATCCAGCCACACCTTGTTTTAATAAGATTTGTGCGAGGGTTCCTAGCATTACACCCGAATCAACTTCAACTATTGCTAATTCTTCTTTTTTGGTTACATTAATTTTCTTTAGTCCTATTTTTAATGTAATTCCTCTTATTCCGCTATCTGAAACAAGCACATTGCTTCCGTTTCCAACAATTGTAAGTGGAATTTTGTTTTTCTGAGAAAAACTTACAATATATTCTATGTCCTCTATACTATTAGCTACTATAAAAACGTCTGCACTACCTCCAATTTTAAAATTAGTATGACCTTTCATTGATTCATCTATTTTTACAATACTATCTTTTAAATCTTTTGTTAGTAATTCATAGATCTCTTTTTTTTTCAAGAGCTAATCCTCCTATTTTCTATTTTTCATTTCTAAATTCTATCATTTTTGTATATATATTACAAGATATATTTTTTAAAAAAATATATTCGCATTTGTTAAAAGTTTATTAAATATATTGCAAAATTTGTATAATATTGTATAATAAACTTATATTGATATAAGGAGGAATTATTATGTTCTGTAAACAATGTGGAAAGCCAATTGATGATGGTCAAGAACTTTGCGAAGATTGCAGCAAAACAATCAATGAAAATCCAATAAATGAAACTTCAACATCAGAAAGTGTTAATAGTGAAAATGTTAATAATACATCTTCTTCAACTGTTGGAAAATCAAGACTACTTGCAGGTTTATTAGGTATATTTTTAGGTACTTTCGGAGTTCATAATTTCTATTTAGGATATACTGGAAAAGCCATTGCTCAATTATTAATATCTCTTTTAAGTTGTGGAATTTTAGCTTTTGCTTCTGGAATTTGGGGACTTGTTGAAGGCATTATGATATTATCAGGAAGCATTACAGTTGATGGAAATGGAAATGAATTAAAGGACTAAATTAAATGAATAGAATAAAAAATTTTATTACAATAATAACATTAATAATTTTTTTATACATAATAGCTATTCTACCAGTAACTTGCATCTTTAAGTCAGTTACTGGTATTTTATGTCCTGCATGCGGAATGACACGAGCTTTTTGGTCTATAATGAATTTTAATTTTTTACAAGCAACTTACTTTAACATTTTAAGTATTCCATTATTTATTTTTATATTTTATTTTATAATAAGATTAATTATAGACTTAATAGCAAACACTTTTATTTTCATTCCTAACTTAATAGCTTTTTTAGGAAGGCATTATTGGTTATTCCTTCTACTTTTATTTATTAGCTTTATATTTAATAACTTAAAAATATATATTTAATATGTTTTTACATACAAAAAAAACTAATTGAATATTACTTTACAATTAGTTTTTTTATTATATATATTACATAATACAAATCAAATTTGGCTACTTTAAACATGTACGATTTTAAAACTCAAATTTATTACAAAGCAACTTTTCTTATTAAATAAATGTAAATACAAAGAAACTAAGTGATGTAGCTGCTGATATTACAACAGAGCCAACTTCCAAAGCTCTTGATTCTTTACCTTTTGTTTCTTCTTTTTTATCTTTGCTTGATGTACTTTTATCCCATGCTGATACCACAGCTATTATGGCAGCTAAAATAGCAACTGCAAATGATGGTATTGTTAGTTGTGAATAAAAAGACATTATAGCTGCTACTATACTTACTACAAAAGCGACTATTCCTAACATATCTTTTCCTCCTTCTTTTGTATATATTTGCTTGAATTATATCATTACAATTTTACTTTGGCAATGTTTTTTAATATTTTTTATTTTATATAGCAATATTTTTCTTTTTTTCCTTCAAAAGGTTGAAATTACAAGCTTTTTGCGTTATAATAGATATGTAGTTTAAAAATAAAGGAGTTTATTACAATGAAAAGAAAAATATTTAGTAGTTTAATTTTATTTATCTCATTACTTATAATTTGTAACCTTTCATTTGCAGCAACAGTAAGTGCAAGCAAAACAACAATGGAGGTTGTTGACAGAAGTATTTGTGAAATTAATATAAAAGACTTAGGACATTTTCAAAAAGAACTTACAGAATTTCATTCAAATTCTAAAGATGTAGTTCTAACATTAACAGTTGAGAATACTGCTACTCAAGAAACTGTTTCTAAACCAGTTGAAATTTTCTTAGTTTTAGATAATTCTAAAAGTATGACAGAATCTTATCAAAATAAAGCTAAAAATCAATATGTTATTGAAGCAGCAACTAAGTTTACTGAAAATTTATTCAATCATTTTAAAAATATAAAAATCGGTGTTGTTGGATTTTCAAGCGAAAATTATACAACAACTTATCGTGAAGGAACTTTAAATGATGCAAAATTACTTTTAAGCTTATCTAATTCAAAAGATGATGTATTAGCATCAATTAATAGTTATACTGAAAATGGTGGTCCTCGTACCAATATTGAGGCTGGACTTAGCGTTGCTGAATCAAGCTTTAGTAATAGCTCTGAATCTGAAAAATATATTGTTTTAATATCAGATGGTGTTCCTAACCTATCTTTAGATACAGAACATACAATGACATACTCTGGAGTAAACGCAACTAATACAAAAAATAAATTAAAAGATTTAGAATCAAAGGGATATTCTATCTTTTCTATTTTAATGGGGTCAGATGATAGTAAATTAGAAAACCCAGAAGCGCCAATAGTAGAAAGTACAGGAAAACATTTAACTTATGGCGAACTTGCTGAAGAAGTATTTGGAACAGTTACCTCTCCAACAGCTGGTAAATTCTATTATATAGATTATGAAGATTTATTTTCTACAATAAATAATGATATTTATCAAAATATCACTGTAACTAAAGATAATTCATTAAAGAATATTGTTATAAAAGATTATTTTCCAAGAGAAATTCTTGAGAACTTTAATTTTGAATATGTAAAATCTCCTAACATTGGTAAAGTTTCTGCAGATGTAGATCCTTCAGACAATAGTATTACATGGGAAATTGAATTATTAAAAGAAGGCGAAGTTGCAACATTAAGCTATAAATTAACTTTAAAAGATGAATACAATGAAGAAATTGTTAAAAAGATACTTCCAACAAACGAAAAGGTCGATATTGATTTTGAGACTAGAGACGGAAAAGATAAAGAATCATCTGATGTTTCACCTAAAATAAGATTATTAGTTGAAGAAGTTCCTGATAATACAATATCAGATAAGCCTATTCCACAAACAGGTATCTACAATGTAATATCTACAATTTCAGTAATTCTTATTATTTCAATTTTATTTAATGTTATAAGATTTCAAAAATTAAAAAATAAAAAATAAAGTATCTAGTACATGCTAGATACTTTATTTTTTGGTTGGGGTACTGTGATTCGAACACAGGAATGTCGGAGTCAGAGTCCGATGCCTTACCGCTTGGCGATACCCCAGAATATTTATGTAGTAGTGTGAAAAATACCAAAGGTATTTTTCACACTAAGTAACATTATTTTATAGCTTTACGACCTCTAAATACTGCAACATCTCCTAATTCTGCTTCAATATTTAATAGTCTGTTATATTTAGCAACTCTATCTGTTCTGCATGGTGCACCAGTTTTAATTTGTCCTGCATTTGTTGCAACTGCAACATCAGCTAATGTTGTATCTTCTGTTTCACCACTTCTATGTGATACAACTGCAGTATATCCGTTTCTCTTTGCAAGTTCAATTGCATCTAATGTTTCTGTTAATGTTCCAATTTGGTTTAGTTTAATTAATATACTATTTGCTGTATTGTTGTCAATTCCTTTTTGTAATCTCTTCATATTTGTTACAAATAGGTCATCACCTACTAATTGAATTTTGTTTCCAATACGTTCAGTTAGTTTTTTCCAGCTTTCCCAATCTTCTTCTGCTAATCCATCTTCAATTGAGATTATAGGATATTTTTCTGCTAATTCAACTATAAAATCTATCATTTGATCTTTTGTTTTAAATTCATCTGTTTTCCAGAAGTAGTATCCATCTTTTCCTATTTTTTTAGCTTCATCAAACATTTCTGTTGCTGCAACGTCTAATGCTAAGCATACATCTTCTCCTGGTTTATATCCAGCTTGTTTGATTGCTTCTATAATTAATTCTACTGCTTCTTCTTCGCTTCCTAGGTTTGGAGCAAATCCGCCTTCATCTCCAACACCTGTTGAATATCCTTTTGATTTTAATACTTTCTTTAAGTTATGGTATACTTCTACACCCATTCTCATACATTCACTAAATGTTTTAGCTCCAACTGGCATAATCATAAATTCTTGTACACTTAAAGAACTGTCAGCATGTTTTCCACCATTCATAATGTTCATCATTGGAACTGGTAATTCTTTTGCATTTACTCCACCTATATAGTTATATAAGCTCATTCCTAATGAAGCTGCAGCTGCTTTTGCTACTGCTAAAGAAACACCAAGCATAGCATTTGCGCCTAATTTACCCTTGTTTTCTGTTCCATCAAGCTTAATCATTGTAGCATCTATTTTAGCTTGTTCATATACGTTCATTCCTTCAATTTCTTTGCTAATAACTTCATTTACATTTTCTACTGCTTTTAATACACCTTTTCCTAAGTATCTTTCTTTGTCTCCATCTCTTAATTCAACTGCTTCAAAACTTCCTGTTGATGCTCCTGATGGAACCATAGCAACTCCTGAGAATCCTCCTTCTGTTACGACCTCAACTTGTACAGTTGGATTTCCTCTTGAATCTAGTACTTCTAGAGCTATTACACTTTCAATTTCTAAATAATCTTTCATGATTATACTTCCTTTCTTTTTGTTATTTTTCAATAAGATTTTCGCCTGTCATTTCATCAGGTTTTTCTAATCCTATAATGTTTAACATTGTTGGTGCTAAATCTGCAAGTTTTCCTTCTTTTAATTTTACTCCTTGCATACCTATTAAAACTAATGGAACTGGATTTGTAGTATGTGCTGTATGTGGTTCTCCAGTTTTATAATCTATCATTTGTTCAGCATTTCCATGGTCGGCTGTCATTAAAATTACACCTTGTTTTTCTTCCATTGCTTTAACAACTCTTTCCACACATCCATCTATTGTTTCAATAGCCTTAATAGTAGCTTCTAAACTTCCAGTATGACCTACCATATCTGGGTTAGCATAATTTAATATAATACAATTATATTTATCTGAATTTATCGCTTTAACAACTTTATCTGTTACTTCTATAGCACTCATTTCAGGTTTTAAGTCATAAGTTTGAACTTTAGGAGATGGTATTAAAATTCTATCTTCTCCTTTATATTGTTTTTCTGCCCCTCCATTGAAGAAGAATGTAACATGTGCATATTTTTCTGTTTCTGCAATTCTAAGTTGTGTTAGTCCTTTTTTAGAAACATACTCTCCAAATGTATTGACAAGTGCTTCTGGTTTAAACGCAACTTGAACATTTGGTATTGTTTCATCATATTGAGTAAAACATACATAATATAAATCTAATGGTTTTACCTCAAATCCATCGAATTCTGGATCTACTAAGCTTCTTGTTATTTCTCTTGCTCTATCAGGTCTAAAATTAAAGAATATAACTGAGTCATTATTATTAATTGTAGCAATTGGTTCATCGCCATTGCATATAACAGTTGGTTCTACAAATTCATCAAATACCTCTTTTTGATATGAAGCTTCAATTGCAGAAATAGCTGATGTAGCTTTTTCTCCTTCTCCATATACAAGTGCTTTGTAACCTTTTTCTACTCTGTCCCATCTTTTGTCTCTATCCATACTATAGAATCTACCAGAAATAGTTGCTATTTTTCCTACACCTTTTTCTTTCATTTTTTCTTCAAGTTGTAGAATATAACTTTCTCCCGAAGCTGGTGGAGTATCTCTTCCATCTAAGAAACAGTGTACATACACATCTTCAAAGTCTTTTCTTTTTGCTAATTCTAGTAATGCATATAGATGTCTAATATGACTATGAACACCACCATCTGAAAGCAATCCCATAATATGAAGTTTAGAATTATGTCTCTTGCAATTATCTATTGCTGATGTTAATTCTTTAATACTAAAGAATTCCCCTTCTTCAATTGATTTTGTAATACGAGTTAAGTCTTGATATACTATTCTTCCTGCACCAATATTAGTATGTCCAACCTCTGAATTTCCCATTTGTCCTTCTGGCAATCCAACAGCCAATCCACTTGTATGAATTTGAGTTGTTGGCCATGTTTTCATTATTTTATCAATATTAGGTGTATTAGCTAGTTTTACTGCATTTCCCTTTTCGTTTTCATTTATTCCAAATCCATCTAATATCATTAGCATTATTGGTTTTCTGTCCATTATTTTTCTCCATTTCTTTTAGATTGATACTATTTTTGCAAATTCATCTACTTTTAAACTTGCACCTCCAACAAGACCTCCGTCTATATCGGACATTGAAAATAGTTCACTGCAATTTTCAGACTTAACACTACCACCATATAATATGATAATGTTTTCCGAAATTGTTTTTCCAAAATCTTTTTCAATTTGTTTTCTTATTGATTTTATTGCATTATTTGCATCTTCAGCTGTAGCAGTTTTTCCTGTTCCTATTGCCCATATTGGTTCATAAGCAATCATTACATTCTGTAGTTGATTTTCATTTAGCCATTCTAATGCTAAATGAGTTTGATTTGTTATAATTTCTTCTTGTTTACCACTTTCTCTTTGATCTAATGTTTCACCTACACAAATTATTGGTTTTAATCCATTTAATAATGCAGATTTTACCTTTTTATTTACAGTTTCATCTGTTTCTGCAAAATACTGTCTTCTTTCTGAATGACCTATAATCACATATTCAACACCAATACATTTTAGCATTTGTCCAGAAATTTCACCTGTATATGCGCCTTTTTCTTCCCAGTGCATATTTTGCGCTCCTATTTTTATATTGGTATCTTGTGCAGTTAGTAATCCATACATTAAATCGGTATATGGCATACATAATATAACTTCAGCTTTTGAGTTTTTTGCAACTGGTGTTAATTTTTCAATAAAATCAATTGCTTCATTAGGAAGCATATTCATTTTCCAATTTCCAGCAACAACTTTTCTTCTCATTTGGTTTCCTCTTTCCTTAATCAGCAAGTTGTTGTTCATTGCTTTTGCAATTTCCATTTTCTCCTGATTTGCATTTTTGTTTTTCTTTATTATTTAGTACTGCAATTCCAGGTAATGTCTTACCTTCTAAAAATTCTAGTGAAGCTCCTCCTCCTGTTGACAAGTATATATTACTAAATTGTTGTTTTACATCTGCACCATTTTGTTTAGCAGCTTTCTTAATTTTTTGTATAGCTGCAACTGAATCTCCTCCTCCAATTACGCATTTAGCATTAGTGTGAGAGATAAATGTTGCAATTTTTTGTGTTCCTTGTGCAAATTCTGGTACCTCTGTATATCCCAAAGGGCCATTCCACACAACAGTTTTTGCACCTTCAAGTCTGTCAGCAAAATATGTTAATGTAGTATCTCCTACATCTAATATTTGCCATCCTTCTAGGCTTTCTCCTTTTCCTTCTTCAACTTCTTTTTCTGTAAACAATTTTGCTTTTTTATGTTCTGAGTTTTCAATTAGTTCTGGTGTCAACTCTGTACCTTCTGGTATTTTTGCAACACGTACATCTTTTGGAAGTACTATTTCAACACATTTTTCAAAAGCCTTTTTCATAATTTCCTTAGCATCATCTATTTTATCTTCTTCATATTTAGATGAGCCTATGTCGTATCCTTTTGCTTTTAAAAATGTATTTGCCATTGCTCCGCCAATCTCTATTGTTTGAACTTTATCCATTAAATTTTCAATAACTCCAATTTTATCAGATACTTTTGCTCCTCCTAAAATTGCTACAAATGGTTTTTCTGGATTTTCAAGTACTGCACCTAATTTTTCAATTTCTCTTTTCATTAAAAGTCCTGCAACAGCTTCATCTACATGATGTGCCACTCCTTCTGTTGATGCATGTGCTCTATGAGCTGTTCCAAACGCATCATTAACATACACTCCATCATTTCCAATTAATTCAGATAGTTCGATAGCTAAGCTATCATCATTTTGCTCTTCTCTAGGATCAAAACGAACATTTTCAAGAAGCCCTGCTTCTCCTTCTTGTAATCTATTTGCCATGTCTTTTGCACTTGGGCCTGTTACGTCTTCTGCACATTTTACTTCTTTTCCTAATTCTTGTGATAATTTTTTTGCAACAGGTGTCAATGAGTATTTTTCATTAACTTCTCCCTTTGGTCTTCCTAAATGTGAACAAAGTACTACTTTAGCACCATTTTCTAATAAATATTTTATTGTAGGAAGTGCTGCTCTAATTCTTGTATCATCTGCAATTTCTCCATCCTTTATTGGAACGTTAAAATCACAACGTACTAATACCTTCTTTCCTTTTACATCTATATCACGTACTGTTTTTTTCTCCATTTTTTCACCTTCTATATTAAATTTTCAAACATGATTTATAGTAGTAATATGGATATTAGTACCATATTACTACTATTTTTAAATTATTTATTAGCAATATATATAACAAGATCAACTAATTTGTTTGAATATCCCCATTCATTGTCATACCATGCTACTAATTTTACAAAGCTATCTGTTAATGCAATTCCTGCTGTACTATCAAAAATACATGTATGTTCATCATGTATAAAGTCTGAAGATACTACAGGGTCTGATACATATTCTACAATACCTTTCATTTCATTTTCAGATGCTCTTTTTACAGCTTCGCATATTTCTTCATAAGAAGCAGGTTTTTCTAAGTTACATGTTAAATCTACAACTGAAACATCAACTGTTGGTACTCTGAATGACATACCTGTTAATTTTCCATTTAATGTAGGAATTACTTTTCCAACTGCTTTAGCAGCACCTGTTGATGATGGAATAATATTATAACTTGCTGCTCTTCCACCTCTCCAATCTTTTTTAGAAGCTCCATCAACTGTTTTTTGAGTAGCTGTAATACTATGAACTGTTGTCATTAATCCGTCTTTAATTCCAAAGTTATCATTTATAATTTTAGCAAGTGGTGCTAGACAGTTTGTTGTACATGATGCATTTGAGATAATGTTCATGTCTGGTGTATATGTTTCATTGTTTACTCCCATAACAAACATTGGTGCATCTTTAGATGGTGCAGATATAATAACTTTTTTTGCACCAGCTTCTAAGTGTGCATTTGCTTTTTCAGTAGTAGTAAATACTCCTGAACATTCTAATATATATTCAGCTCCAACTTCTCCCCATGGTATGTTTTTAGGATCTATTTCATTATATACACTTATTTTTTTTCCATTTACTACTAGTTTTCCATCTTTTTCGTAAACTTCTCCTTCAAATTTTCCATGTATTGTGTCATATTTCATCATATATGCCATATAATCAGCTGTTATAAATGGATCATTTATTGCAACAACCTCAACATTTTCTTTATTTAGTGCTGCTTGTAATGATAAATTTCCGATTCTTCCGAAACCATTAATTCCTAATTTTATTGACATAAATTTCCTCCTTTTAGATGTTCTTTACATCTTATTTTATTTTAATATATTTAGTATATCCTAAACAATGTAATTTTATATCAAAAAAGAATACTTTTCAAGTATTCTTAGGTAAATTTTCGTCAAAAAATAAATAAAAACTTATTGAGTATTGTCAATAAGTTTTTATTTATAATTACTATAATGTAATGTTGTCTATAATTTCAATCTCTTGGAACCAAAAATCATGGTTAAGTTCTTGATGCCAGAAGTCATGTACTTCTTTGAATACTTTTTCTTGTTTTGGTGTTAATTCAAATGTTACTTCTTGAAATAAGAAGTTTTTAATTTTTGTCCAAGTATTGATTTCAGCTGGAACTTCAGTTCTTACTTCATTATTATTTAACTCTTCCATTGTTATTCCTCCTTTGTGAACCTCATATATTACTTTTTTCATATTATTTATACTATAAAACCATTAAATAATCAAGCTTTTTTATGTTACGTTTTTGTTACAAAAACATTACAGTATAATTACATTATATTTCCATTTGGCTTCCTAAGAAACTAGCTGCCGATTGAGCAACTTTTTGCTCTACCTCACTCATCTTTGTATTATTATCTTTTGATAATAATATTACAGTTCCAATTACATCTCCATCTGAAATAATTGGATATACAACTTGTGAATTATATCTTCTTTCTTTATTTTCGTTTTTAGTAATTGGTATAGCTAAGTCATTATTTTCCTTACTTGTATATTTTTCTTTGTCATCCATCAATTTTTCTAATTCTGTACTTATATTTTGCTCTAGTAATTCCTTCTTTGCTCCACCAGATACTGCAATCACAGTGTCTTTGTCTGTAATACAAGCTATATGTCCTGTTGTTTTTGCTAATGTTTCTGCATATCCTGTTGCAAATTCAGTTAATTCACCTATTGGAGAATATTTTTTTAAAATAACTTCTCCTTCTTTATCCGTAAATATTTCAAGTGGATCTCCCTCTTTTATTCTCAAAGTTTTTCTAATTTCTTTTGGAATAACAACCCTACCCAAATCATCAATTCGTCTAACTACGCCCGTTGCTTTCAAAACACTACCTCCTTTTAAATTTAAAGCTTTTGCTTTTTCAATACAAAAATTTTTAATTATTCTTAGTATTGCTTTAAAAGGAAATTTTTATACATTTTTTAATTCAGGTTACACAGATTCTTTTTTGTCAATATTTAAAATATCTCTTTTTTCAGGTTCATAACTTTTTAATATGTTTCCCAATTCGTTAGAGAAATCTTGTAATAATACTATTTTTATACTTGGAAGTTTACCATCAATATAATCATCTATAATATGTTTTAGTTTTTTAATATTGGGCATTTCTTCTGAAATATCTTCTTTAAACCTTTTTGCTCTATCAGATAATTTTTCTTTTATAGTTACAATATCTTCATTGCTTGCACATGAAATTCTTTGGAATGTTTGAAATGCGTCATAATACTTAAATATTGGTATATTCATACATTCTTTATCAAACTTATCATAAAACATTTCCATTTTCATTGGAATATATTTAAATATCTCTTCTGCTTTTTCATTATACATTTTTGTTTTTAATTGCATATTTATTTCATTAAAATGTTTTAATATTTCCTCCATATCTGGTTCAAATTCATCTTCTATAGCTACCTGTGATAGTTCTTCTTCTACATTATCACAGTATGTAGAAGTTAAAGATGAAATATTCATTCCATTAAAAAATACTGATTTTATTGTTCTCATGTCATAATCAATCAAGTTCTTTTTTATAAAATAAGCAAAGTATGAGAATAGTTTTACAATTTGTATTATTTCTATTTTTCCATTTTTTACATAGTCTACAGTTTCATCTATAACAGTATCAAATTGATCATCTGGTATTTTCCAGTATTCTTCTGTAAGAAGTCTTTTGTATCCAGGTAATTGTTTTGTATCCACAGTATCACGTATTACTTCCATGTTTTCTTTAAATATTTTCATATCAAAAATACGAGTACGTACATATTTTTCGATAAATTTAAAGAAACGATATTCTGCTTTAAAGTTATAATAGTAGTTATTATCAAATTCTTTAATATAGAATTGTCTATTATCCATAAATACCCTTGAAGATACTAAGACTGATTTGTATTCTTCATTACTATTAATATTTACAAATTTGTCTTTAGTAATTTTTCCAGCTTTAATTTCAAAAGATATAGCAATTGTAAATATCAGCATTGTTTGTAATACTCTATGATTTGTATTTGGATATGATTTTGTAACTGCATCAAATATCTTTTTAAAATTGTTTAACGCATGCTTTAAAATACGTAAGTTTCTGGTTCCACTTTTATTAAATGTAGAAGTAATTAAATTTGTATTTTCTCTCAGGAATCTTATTAAATCAGCATCATTTTCGTATCTCATTAAAAGTCCGTTAATGATATAATTAAATTCTGGAGCATACTCAAATGTTTCTCCAACAAGTTTTTCCTTTATTCTTTCATAATCATTTGCCTTATCAAAAACATATTCAATAGTATCTCGTATTCTTTCAACCATTGGCTTATCTGTTTTTATATTTAATTTATTTTCTTTATCCAATAAATAAGTGGCAATAAATGTTTTCATTTCCAAATTACTGTTTTTTAATTTTGTTGATAATTCTTTTTCATTACAAATGATTATAGTTTTTATATTATCATGTTCAACAAAGTTATTAATATATCCTAAAATGTCAATAACGTCTACATTGGCTCTTTCCAAGTCATCAAAGCAAAGTACTTTATCATCTGTTGAAAAGAACTGTGCATAATCTACTCTATCTCCATTTTGTGTAACACCAAAAAAATTCGCCATGTCTAGCCCTGTTTTAGCATATTCAGGTATACTTCCTGACCCATTAGAATTCATAAATTTTTTCAAATTTTTATTCATTAATTGAGTAGTTTCAATAAATATTTTCTTACTTATTTCTTCCAAATTTGATATTCCATACAAAGACATATATATAGGTGTAAGTCTTTTTCCATTTACTTGCATTGCCTCAATTTTAGGCTTTATTTTATGATTCCAAAAGTATGTTTTTCCGCTTCCCCATTCACCATTAATCATAATTGCATAGTCTGTATATTCTGCTCTAATATAGTCCAAAATGCTTTCTACTAAGTCTTCCATCTATTTCAATCCTTTCTTAATCTATTTTTTGTGTTTTATTATAGTCTTTAGCAATAGTCATAACGCCAATTTTATTGGTATTAGCCTTTTTTAATGTTTTTGCGCATTCATTACAAGTTGCTCCTGTAGTATACACATCATCAAAAATCAAAACATTCTTTCCTTTTATTATTTTATTATTTCTTAGTTTATATACATCCTTAACATTTTCAACTCTTTGCTGTTTTGTCAATTTACTTTGTGTATTATTTTCTTTATATTTTATTAATATATCTTCTTTTAGTGCCAATGATTCAATGTTTTCAGTTATTAACCTTGCTATCAATTGTGTTTGGTTATATCCTCTTTCTTTTATTTTTTTATATGTCATAGGAACTGGAATTATTATATCATATTTTTTTAAAAATCCACATATTTTTTTATTTTTCACAAAAAATTCAAAAAACATCTTGCTCAAATATGCTTTATTATTAAATTTATATTGAATTATTTTATCTCTTATTATTGAATCATACTTAAAGACAAAAGCATGTTCATCAAAATATTTTGTTCTATCTTTTTCGTAATCTATAATTTGATTAACAAATAATTCCGACGTTTTCAATTTTCTTTCACACTTTTCACATAAAAAATTGTTTTCAATTTTCTTACATATTCCACAAGACTTTGGATAAATAAAAAAGAGCAAATCATCTAAAAAGTTCATATAAACCTCCTAAAATATTGCCCCCAATATATAATTATTAATTAATTTGTTTTATGTCCCATGTTAAATCTAAATAGTTTGTTATTTTGCTTGTTTGTCCAAATAAAATATCCATCATTTGTGAAGTATCATTCATTTCATCTACAATGTGTTTTTCAATTCTATCTGTTTTTACATCTAGCTTATCTGCTTTTTCTTCTAGTCCATCGAATTTTGTTTCTAGTTTATCTACTTTTCCTTCTAGTCCGTCAAATTTTGTTTCTAGTTTATCTACTTTTCCTTCTAGTCCATCGAATTTTGTTTCTAGTTTATCTACTTTTTCTTCTAGTCCATTTATTGCTGTTCTTGTTTCTTCTTTAAATTCTTTTAAATCGTTTTTTAGTTCTTTTATTGCTTTTTTATTTTCTGTTTCTGATCTTTTAACTACATTAAGTATTTCTAATAACAACTCTTCTTGCATAGGGGCTCACCTCCTTCTTACGGTATTTTTGTACCCCCTATGGTAATAGTTTATATTATATTAATATATAAGTCAATATAGAACTATAGATTTCTTAATTTAAATTCTAAGCCTGTATTTCTTTTTTTACTATCTGCATTTTGCGTCATAAATTCTATAATATTAGGATTTCCAATTAAAATAAGTAATTTTTTTGCTCTTGTCATTGCAGTGTATAGTAATGTACGAGTAAGTAGCATTGGTGCAGCTTGTACAATTGGCATAATAACTACATCAAACTCACTTCCGTTGAGCCTTATGCACAGTAATGCAGTATGAATGTTCTATTTGCTCAAGTTCATCAAAGTTATACCATACTAATTTATCGTCATCAAACTTAATTTTTACCTTTTTCTCTACTTCATCTATATTTAGTATTGTTCCATATTCTCCATTAAATACTCCTTTTCCCATTTCAAGTGTAGGTTCTCTTTTCTCCCAATAAATATCATAATTATTTTTTATTTGCATTATTCTGTCACCTTCACGGAACACGGAATCTATATACTTTCTTTCGTTTTTTTCTTCTGATTCCGGGTTTATGGCTTGTTGCAAACTTTTATTTAATTCTCTAGTTCCAAGCTCTCCTTTTTTAGTTGGACTAATTACTTGTATGTTTTGGGCAAAAGTATAGTTTCCATACCTTTCCAATCTTCCCGTGCATAGTGAAATTACATTCTCTAACACCTTTAATTTATTAGTTTCATTTATAAAGAAAAAATCTTCTATTAATTCTTCATTTTCATTTTGTTCATCTTTACTAAAAATACTAATGCCTTCATTTACCTTATGACTATTTAAAATAATTTTGCTTTTAGCTGCTTGTCTAAAAATTTTGTTCAATGTAATTGTAGTAAGTCTTTCAGATTGTATAATATCTTTTAATACATTTCCTGGTCCAACTGATGGTAATTGATTACTATCTCCAACTAATACAAGCTTAGTTCCTTTATAAATTGCTTGTAATAAATAATTCATTAAAAATATATCAACCATTGATACTTCATCAACAATAATCACATCTGCGTCTAATGGTGCAACTTCTACATTTGGATCTATATTTTGTAACTCATCTGAGCTTGTTTTTCCAATCTCTAATAATCTATGCAAAGTTTTAGCTTCTTCTCCAGTAGCTTCACTCATTCTTTTAGCAGCTCTTCCAGTAGGTGCACAAAGTACAACCTTTTTTTCCTCTTGTTTATACATTTCAATTATTGTTTTTATTATAGTAGTTTTTCCTGTACCCGGTCCACCAGTAATTACACATACATTATGCTCTTGAACTGCAATTACCGCTTCTCTTTGTTTTTCAGATAATTCTAAATCAGAATGTTTCTCAATTTTCTTTAATTTCTTTTCAAAATTACTAATTTTCTTTACATTTAAATAATTATCTAAAGTTATCAAACTTTCAGCAACATTTTTTTCAGCCATGTAATAATTATATAAATATACCCACTCCTGGTTTTCTCTATCTTCTAATACAATTTCATTTTTTGTTTTCAAAAATATGATATTGTTTTCTATCATCGATTCTGAAACATTTAGTAAATCTTTTACAAACTGAATCAAATTTTCATATAATACTGCACAATGTCCATTATTAGTAGATAATTTAAGTGCATATTTTATACCGCTTCTGATACGTTTATCATTTTCTAAATCCATTCCCATTTTTATAGCAATCTGGTCTATTTGTGCAAAGTTAACCCTAACTGTCAAATCTATTAAAATATATGGATTTTCTTCTATTGTTGTTATTGTATTTGGCCCTAGTTTTTTATATATTTCTTCTGCGCTTTGTGGACCAATTCCGAATTTTTCTAGATAACTAACAATTTGCCATACTTCCCAATTTTCATTAAAGCTTTGCGAAATTTCAATTGCTTTTTCCTCAGTAATTCCTTTTATACAAGATAACTTTTCAGGTTCAAATTTAATAATATTTATTACATCTTTGCCAAAAGTATTAACCATTCTTTTAGCCGTTGCAGGGCCTATCCCTTTGAATTTTCCATTTGCTAAATAATTTTCTATTGAATCTAAATCTTCTGGCATTAACTTTTCAAAAGTCTCAATTTTTAATTGTCTACCATATTCAGGGTGTTCAACAAAATTACCAGTTATTTTTAAACTATCGCCTTTCTCAATAAAAGGAAGATAACCCACAACAGTAGTTTCCTCTTCATCTGTTTCAAATGTTGCAATTGTATAGCTATTTATTTCATTACGATAAATAATATCTCTAATTCTTCCTTTAATCTCCAAAGTTAATACCTCACTATTTTACTGTTTCATATTTATGAAATCATTTTACTCTATCTATTTTATCCTTATTTAAACAGTTTAGCAAGTATTATAACAAAAGTTGCCTTGCAAATATGCACACTCCAAAGTATCTTATCCTTGTAATATAGGTAAAATCTTGGATTTTTCGTGTGCAATAAAAAAATTTAATTTTTTGTATAAAAACTATTGCACTTTGGTATAATGTGTACTATAATAACTTCAGTTTTAAAAATATTCTCCATTAGCTCAGTTGGTAGAGCGCTCGGCTGTTAACCGATAGGTCGTTGGTTCGAGTCCAACATGGAGAGCCAATAAAAATGAGTAGTCTTTAGACTACTCGTTTTTATTTGTTTTTGGACTCAAGTAATTACTTATTGTTAACAGCTGAGCGCGGGAGAGCGCGAGGCTTTAACTGCGACGAAATCAAGCGCGTCCAGTGGACGAAGCAGCGAGATTGAGGAAATGCAGAAACTATCGTTTCAGCGATTGCGTTTAGTCAAGCGCTGAAATGATAAGTTTCAAATCGTATGGTCGTTGGTCTCACTTCTTTTCATTCCTTTTAATTCAGCAAAATACATCAATTGATTATATATTTTAACTTTTGGATATACTCCTCTTTCTTCTGGAAGATAGCCAAAGTTTACAGATTTTCTATCAACCTTTTTACCATTCCAGGTAATTTCTCCACTATCTTTTTTTATTATTCCTAATAACATTCTAATTGTTGTTGTCTTTCCAGCACCATTATGACCTATAAAAGCAAATATTTCTCCGTTATTTACTGTAAAAGAAATATTATCTACAGCATTTTTCTCTCCATTATAGATTTTGGTTACATTTTTAACCTCCATCACTTTTAAATTGTTTATATAATTCAAAAAAAAGATTAGCATAAAAGCTAATCTTTTCGTTATATTATAACTTTACTATTCATTTGATTCTCTAGATATTTCTTCAATTGATTTTTCATTTGCTTGTAACAATGCTCCGCTTGTCCAAGTTGATGTAAGACCAAAATCAATATAAATTAATTGTCCTGACATATATGAACAAATATCACTACCTACTACTACCATTGGGTATCCCATATCTTTTGGCTCTGCTGGATATCCGTTCCAACTTTTTAAGAAAATATTAGATATTATTTCTTCTCCTTCTTTAGCATTTCCTGTTGGGCTTGAAGATTTATTAAAATCTTCTGTTAAACCAGTTGTAGTGTCTCCTGGATTTATTGCATTTATACGAATTCTTTTATTTATAAATTCTGGTGACATACATTTATATGTTACATAAGACTCTAAGCATTGTTTTGCAAAAACATAAGCGCTCTTAATTAATTCAGGATTTTTATCATACCATTCCATTGCATCTTCCCATGTTGGCAAATTAATTAATTCAACTGCTTTATTATATACTTGTTGCCATCCAAATCCTCCTACAGAAGAAATGTAAGTAACAGATCCATGTTCATTTATTCTATCTAATAATTTTTCAGTCATATATTTTTGACTATAGAAATTTACTTTTTGAACTAACAATTCTCTACCTGGAAATTGCGCTATTCCATGGCATAAAAATAGAGAATCAATTTTTTCAGGTAATTGACTAATAACCTCATCAATTTCTTCTTTTTTGCTTAAATCAGCCTTAAATGCTTTTTCAACAGGCAAGTCAATAGGGTTTATATCAATTGCATATACCTTTGCACCTAATTCCAACAATAATTCTGTTGCTGATTTACTCATTCCTGATGCTGATCCTGTAATTACTACAGTCTTTCCTTCATAACCAAATAATTTTTTTAAATCCATAAAAAAACCTCCATTCATATTTATTATTACATAAAAAATATTTTTTATAACTTTATATGTAATATTCAATATGAAGAATAACATTCTTTTCTTATTTTTTCAATCTTTATTATTAAATATAAATTTAACATATTATAATATTTAGAAAAAACTAGAGAATATCTAAAATAGATATTCTCTAAGTAAAATCTCGTTTTGTAAAAATTACTTTCTACATTTGTAGATTACAATTATATGAAAATATTTTTTTACACTCTTTAGCATATATTCATTTTGTGTTTGAAGAGATTTTTACAAATAATCAAAATTACTGTTATAATTAAAAGTAGTCCAAGTACTATTGCTAAAACTATTACTGCAGCTAATGCTCCAAGTATTGTTGATGCTAATTCTGCTCCAATTATAACACCTATAACTAGTGCAAATAATGCACCAACTATTGCAGCTATAACTTCTAAGCAACTGCATCTCTTACATTTTGATTTTTTTTCGCAACAATAACCGTATTCTGATTCCATATTTTTCAACTCCATTCAACACTAGGTAGTGTTTAATATATAATATGAATACAAGCATTGTTTTGATACAACTAGTCTCTTCTTTTTCCAAAGATAGATAGTATTCTTAAGAATATATTTATAAAGTCTAAATATAATTGCATAGCTCCATATATATATAATTTTTCTTGGTTAATGCCTTCTTCATATTGCAAGCTTTTTATTTTATTCATATCATATACAGTTATTCCAAAGAAAACTAATAATATAACCCAGTCTAATATAATGTCTAACATACTATTTCCAATAAATATATTTATAATACTTAAAATGATTCCAACTATAAGTACTGCAAACAATATGTTATGCCAAGAACTTATATCACGTTCAGTTTTATATCCATAAAGTGCAAGGCCACCAAATAATAGTGCAGATGCTAAAAATAAATATATAATAGAATTTAATTCAAAGCAATAAAATATTGAAGATAGTGTAACACCATTTAGAGTTGCATACGCAAAGTACAATATTCCAACAAATGTTGGAGATAATTTTCTAAATAATAATGAAAATAAAATTACTACTAGCACCTCTGCTATTAATAATACTCTCCACATGTCATTGATAATTATTTTAACTAAAAGTCCTGACGAATATGTGTACCATGATACTATAGCTGTTCCTAGCAAGCCTAAAAACATCCAAAAGAATGTCTGTGAAATTAGTTTTGAATCTGTATTCTCTTCCATATTTTTCTCCTTTCTTTATATGATTTTAATTTTATGTACTATTTATATAATATATTATTTTTTATACTTAATCAATATTATTCATTCACATTTCACTTATATTTCTTAATTTAGTAATAAATTATTCACATAAGTTTTCTTCAACTGTCATAGGCAGCTCTCGTTTATTCATCAGTTAATAGCTTTGCTATAACACCGATAGGTCGTTGGGATATTTTTAAATTTAAGTTGCCAACGACCATACGATTTGAAACTTATCATTTCAGCGTTTGACTAAACGCAATCGCTGAAACGATAGTTTCTGCATTTCCTCAATCTCGCTTCATCGTCCACTGGACGCGCTCGATTTCGTCGCAGTTAAAGCCTCGCGCTCTCCGCGCTCAGCTGTTAACAATAAATAATTGATTGAATCCAAAAACAAATAAAAATGAGTAGTCTAAAGACTACTCATTTTTATTGGCTCTCCATGTTGGACTCGAACCAACTCCTCAGGCATCAAACTAATTGTTTCAGCCTTTGACTATGCAAAGTCTAAAACAATAGTTTATGCATATTCATAAACTCGCTTCATCTGTCACAGGCAGCGCTCGTTTATTCATCAGTTAATAGCTTCGCTATAACACCGATAGGTCGTTGGCATAAAATAAAAAAGAAACAGATTTTAATATCTGCTTCTTTTATTGGCTCTCCATGTTGGACTCGAACCAACGACCTATCGGTTAACAGCCGAGCGCTCTACCAACTGAGCTAATGGAGAAAATATAAACTGGAGACAACCTATTTTCTCAGCAGGGTAACCCGCAAATATCGTCGGCACATTGGAGCT
>OBLG01000839.1_pt1 | contig 28532 bp, 38 predicted proteins | sample 1517451 | NCBI WGS metagenome assembly OBLG01 (sample SAMN04571694, study PRJEB22368) | human gut metagenome | biome: human gut; material: stool | host: Homo sapiens | place: Luxembourg | collected 2012-06-29
ATGCAACTTCGGCTGAGGCGACTGAGTGGATTCGGAAACAGAAAATCACCAAGGCTCTGATGAACCCGCCCTATGAACGGAAATATGGCTGTGCGACTATTGTCTCTAATGTTCTGGACAGCGTTCCTGCCGGTACGAAGTGCGCATTCATTCTTCCTGACAAGAAAATGGAGAAGGAATCCAAGCTGAAAGCCCTGCTGGAACGGCATACTCTGACCACCATCATCAAGCTGCCTGAAAACCTTTTCTTCGGCCTGGGCGTCACTACTTCCATCTTCATCTTCGAGACTGGCAAGCCTCAGAATGGGCGCAACATCAAGGGCTACTATGTGGCTGATGACGGTCTGGAGACGGTCAAGAACAAGGGTCGGCAGGATGTACATGATAAGTGGCCTGCGCTGGAAGATTACTGGGTCAAGGCAATACAGGATGACAACGATGACCGCTACAACAGCCGCCAGCTTATCAATCCGGCTGAACACCTGTCCTATCAGATGCCGGAGAAGCCTTTTGAATTGTACGAGGAAGATTTCATCAAGACCGTGATGGACTTCGAGATGTACAAGCGTGGCATTAACGCTAAGGAGTTCGGGGACAAGCTGCTGCAGAAGATGCTCTATGGTTCGACTGTGACCGGCACTGAGAAAGGCACGAACATTCTGGTGGAGAAAGGAGAGGACAATAATGGGAAGGATTGATACTTCCGAATGGAAGGAATTCAAACTCGGATATATTATGGTCGGAAATAAGAAGCAAGGCCATGGTCTTTTCGAAATTGTCAATTCAGTTGCTTATCATGGCAAAGATGTTACCGAGACGGATTCGGATGATGGCATCAATTATATTACTCGGAGCAATAATGGATTAAAGGCAAGGGTCGTTCGTTTGGATAAATTCAAGGTGAATCCTGCAGGAACCATTTCTTTCGGCGCAGAAAACGCAGATTTTTTCTACCAAACGGAGTCTTATATCACTGGCAACAAAATGTATTATATCGACACGACTGCATTATCGGAGCGTGCTTGCCGTTTCCTTAAAAGCATTATGGAAGCGACATTTACTGCCAACTATTCATTCTCCGACGGTATGATTCCGGCCAGGATTTACGATGAGTGCATCAAACTCCCCGCCACACCTGACGGTGCCCCCGATTGGGTTTATATGGAATCCTACATGGCAAACCTTGAAACCAAAGTCGCCAAGTCTCTTACCCTGCTACAGGCTGCGAAAGATGCGGAAAAGAAAAAGGTGGATACGAGGGAGTGGGGAGAGTTCCGGGTGGGGGAATTGTTTGACGCGGAACGCGGAAAAGTGAAGAATATTCAGCCCTTAACCCCCGGAACGACTCCAATCATCGCAGCAGGCGCTTACAATCAAGGCATTGCTGGAATGTACGATATTGACAGTGCCTATAAAAATCGAATTACCGTATCTTGTAATGGGGCAGGTTGTGGCAGTACGTTTTATCATCCCTATGAGTTTAATGTAAATGGCGATGCTATTACGCTTATTGAAAAGAAGTGTATGTCTGACAGAGCAAAGCAGTTTGTTGCATGCATTTTAAATGCCACTTTTACGCGCAAGTTCAGTTATGAGGAAAAATGCTCTCCTCAAAAGGCTCTGGCAGAGGCAATGCGATTGCCCATAGACAAGACCGGTCAGCCTGACTGGGCGTATATGGAGGAGTATATGAGGAAGGTGGAGGAGAATGTCAAGAATGTATTAAACTGCTTCGAAGAGGGCAAAGACGATGTATAACGGCTATATAAACCACAGTATGTGTGGTATGTCAATGAAACATAACTCGCTTCCAATACTGGCGCAAACAGAATTTGATTTTTACCGATATGTCACATTCACAGACGATATGTACGGTAAAACTATAAGCGAATTGCACCATGGAAATCTACGCGCAGTAACTAATAATAATCGTTACGCCGACTTGTTTGAAGGAGACAAGATATCATATTGGGCAGCAACACCTTTAATAGCAAGACGAGAATGGCAAAAACACAATCAAGGGGAAGCAAATCATCTGATGTTTTGGGCTTACGATGACGTATCGAATACATTCCCTACGATGCGAGAGCCAATGATTATAATTGATGGGATTCAGCTTGGCTTTGAAAAGATTCTTGAAAAATGTGATAATGGAGAGCCATTGACGGCACAAGACCAGTTTCTTATAGATGAAATTAAAAAAGAAAAGCCTGATTGTCTTGCTTATAAACCGCATACAGGTAAAAATATCCATTGTGATGAATTACCTTCTGCCCATGAAGCGAATTTTATGTTTTTTGAAAAAGGATTTAACAAGCTTGTGCTTCGAGAAGTTAATTTGAGAGTTAACCACAACAAAAATAGAAATGATATATGTTGTTCTGTTGGAGGCGGCTATACATTAGACGAAGAATCTTATGGAAAATACTTCGCCCCAATTGCAAAAGTGAGGATGAGTAGCGACTATTTGAAGTCGGATGAATATTTATCGAGAAAAAACAACGTGTGAAGAAATTGCTGAGAAACGTTTTAGAAGATATAGATAAGGAAAATTAAAATGGAACAGGAAAAAGAGAACAACAGCATTATTTTCAAAAGTTGCTTTCATGCACCTAACGAAGGCGAAGTGTACAAAAGTGCAATGAACAAGTTGTCAGATAAAACACTTAACAACTTTACGCCTACTTCTATGGCTACAACAGCAAAAGAAGAATTTAAAAATAAATTGGCTATTGAGGAGTGGGTGGATTCGTATGTGGGAGCGGCTAAAGAATTAGCGCAACTAAATCAAAACAGATGTAACGGTGGCAAGATGGGGATTCGGTGTGTATTTTATAAATACAATTATACTTTGCCGACCGTATTTCTTATAAGACACGCGGTAGAACTTACAATCAAAGAAGCCATTGCTAAAAGCGGGAAAGAACCGAATAATTCCACCCACGACCTTGAAAAGTTGTGGAATTTTTTATCGAGACAACTTCCAGAAAGAAAAACTCCAAACGATATGAAAACCATACAGCAATTGCGTACATTTTTACAATATATATCGCACTTGGATAGCGATGGGACAAAAGTACGATATGCGGTTGATAAGAAGGGCAACTATACGCACGCGAAGTTCGAATGGGTAGATTGCATAAAACTGTCTAACACATTAGTCACTTTTGTTAAAACACTCCGTTCCATAGACTGGGAGTATGTTAAGAATTCAAAGGCAAAAGAAGCCAAGAAAGAAGGTGATTGAGGTCGAAACAATATGAAGGGCAATTTCGGATGCTTCGCAAAACCGGTCATACCACAGACAACAACCTGCAGATGCTGTGCAAGAAGTGCAATGCAGCGAAGTCGGATAAGTAACGAGAAATCAAAAAGGATGTTTTAAAAATAATGTCATATAGAGATATCGCTGTAGCGTATGGTGTAATCCCCATCTTTATTTCTTTTGTATTTTATATACCTTTCCGTAGCAAAGGAAAGGGTAAGGCACTTATGTTTTCCTTTTGTGCGGTAGGTTCTTATCTACCACTCTTGAAAACGTTTTTAGGCGAAGTGATAAATATACAAACAACGGTTAGTGAAATAGTAAAACCGTCGGTTGTTATTTGTATTATAGAAATTCTTGCAGGTTTGACAATTATTGTGGCAACGACAATTACATGGATAGGCAGTGTAGATGCGGCGTACCAATTGCTATTTCCAAAAAAGAAAAAACAAAAATCAAAATCAAATAAAAAGGTCAGACGTTGTCACAGTAAACATCACTCATAAATGTTAACCAAATAATAAGGAGTTTATATGAGAGAAACTTATTATAACTTTGACGAACAGAAATTTAGGGAATATTCCCAAAAGCGTTACAAAAGTGCGCAAGGATGGAAAAAGCTCAACGCTATATCGATGGCACTTGTGATACTCGGTATTCTCTTTGTATTTATGCCGGTAATCTTAGTTAGAAATTCTGAGTTTTTGGTTAAAGCCATTCTTTTTGGAGCCGGACTTCTTTGCTCGGTTGTCCCTTTTTGCGTTGCTTATATTGTTCGCAGCAAAGCAACACGAAAATACGGAAAACCTTACGAAGAAATGCAAAAGATATTCTTGTATTCAAATGACTCTGGAATCCAGTTCGGTTATCATGACAAGTATGATAGAGATGAACCTGCGAGCGTCAATGTATATCAAATTGCGTACAGCAACATTGTAAAGGTCGAATATATCGCAAGTGAATCTACATATTTCATATATGGTCGTGTGGAGTTGCTAGAGTACGACGATATGAGTTCCAATAGAATCAAGCATAGCTACACGAAGGGACAATTTGGAGATTTCTCAAGTTTCTCATTTTTTGACTGCTTTGATAAAGTGAGCGATTTTGAAGAAGTCCTTCGTGAGCATAACATTCATGTAAAGAAAAGGTAAGGTGACTGTCGTCACCCACAAGACCATCGTAGCCTTTATCCCGGCGCTCAATGCCGAGGTAGATATCTAGCGCAACCCCACAGCATTAGACCGAAATGCTTGTAAAGAAATCTGGAAAGAGAAATTCGAAACCATGCGAAAGGAGGTCTTATAATGTATCCAACTGACTTGTGCTGGGAAACCGGTGAGTTTACAGATGATTGCTGTTGCGATTTTTGTGAACATCGTGAAGAGTGCAGTGGCTATGATAAGAATGATGATGGCGACGATTGATACGCCACAGTAACGAGCAAAACCGTAACAAGTGCTCACCATGACATCGTAACCACCATCACCCCCAAAAACCATCGTAGTCCTTATTCAGCACTCGACGCTGAGGCAGATGTCTTGAACCAACCTCCAATACATCCGTCCAGAGCGCCTTCGTCCTCACAAAGGATTTTGGCAACTGGGATATTGACCAAATCATTGATGACCTTGAGTAATTTGTAAAGCGTGATATAATAAGACTATCACAAAAGGTTTGAGCCTCCCATCGTAATCAGTAGCATACTGACTGCGGTGGGAGTTTTCTTTTTGCGAACAATCATGAAAGGAGTGTCTATAACTACATGGACAAACAAAACAACAAATGTAACAAGTTAAGCACAGATGGCATGCTTGCAATGAAAACCGAATACTTTAATAGAATAGCGTCGATAGATTATGAAATGTATAGCGAAAACGAAGAAGGACCAATAAACCCAAAAGAGTGTGCGTTTTTTGGGGAACTAAAAAGTGATGAACGCATAACAGGACTTAAATCTGAAAATGATTGTACATATTACACAATCATTGGGAAGGCTAAAGAAATCGACATTTGCCTACAGTTAGGCTTGTATGGAACTGCGTTAACCTCAGCAATTACATTGCCTGATACTTGTGGGCTAATTATGAAGCGTGGAGAAAGTACAGGCAGTGTAAGAGACCGATACGAGAAATGGTTCGAAGAATACGTTCTGAAGAACAACACACCAAGCTGTGATAGCTTAAAAAAGGTTGATTTTACGGGAGAAAGATGTTATCAGTTGCGAAATAAGATTCTGCATCAAAACACAATATGTGAATATGAAGATAATTGTGACTTCAATCTTACGCTCTCGAACACCATAGTAAAAATAGACTATGGAAATAAAGTGGAAATAACCATAGGCATTCCATTCTTGTGTGAAGCAATCCTTGATGGATTTGCAAAGTTTATTAGGACTGATTACCTGACACCGTTGGATTATAAAACATATGGATTTCAGGTTTATTCAGACGCAGCAAGCATTGAGTCTCAAAAAGCTAAATGCACGAATGATTGCTAAAATCATCACAGCATGGTATAATATACTCATTATAAAGGTAGTACCAGAAAACCAAACAAATCCCATCACGAAAGGAGCCATACCATGTCCACTCTCAAAAACGGCGAGTTCGGCATCGACTTGGACAAGGAGAAAATTCTCTGGACCGACCGAAAACGCCACACCATCTTTTCTCTGCCGTTGTCCTTTACGAAGTACACCCTGACCGAGACCAAACTCATCATCCAGCGTGGCTGCTTTAACCTGCGCGAGGATGAAATTCAGCTGTACCGCGTCCGGGACATCGCGTTCAAGCAGAACTTCTATGAGCGTCTTTGCCGTGTCGGCAGCATCCATCTCTGCTCCACGGATGCCATGACACCGGAAATCGATATCCGTCGTATCAAGAACCCGCGTGATGTCAAGGAAGTGCTTTCTAAGACCATCGAGGCTTGCCGAAAAGCCAATGGTATCCGCACTTCGGAAATCATCGGGGACCATGGTCGCTTTCCCGAACCTGACCCGCATGGTATGCCGCCTGAACCTTGCCACGAACATCTCCACGACTAATATGAAGCCCGTACAGATTCAGTTCTGTGCGGGCTATTTTTTTGTTTACAAAGAAATTTTGGGTGGTGAGGCAGTTGACCAGCTATGCGAACGGCTTAGAATTATAAGCGCAATAAGCAAACACACATCGACACAGTCAACAACCCCGCCTAAACCGGTTCGCCGGTTGGTTAGCCTTGGTGAGAGGACTCGGGACGGCTACGAAATCTCGCCCGAACAGGCGGTAAGATGGCTTGAAAGAAACGACAATAATCGAAACGTCAACGTCGCTAAAGTCAAAAAGATGGCAAAGGACATGAGAGAAGGGCATTGGGATACAACGCATCAGGGGGTTGATGGGCAGCATCGGCTACTCGCTATCGTTGAGTCCGGTGTGACCGTGCGTATGAGCGTGACCTTTAATGCCGCCAAGTCTCAGCACATCGATTCCGGGAACATCCGCTCCATGGCAAATCGCGTACAGATGTCTGACTACGACATGAGCTGGACGAACAATACGATTCTCTCCGCAGCAAACCTCATTGGCCGCGTGTTCGCAGGCTCGAACCTCAGTCACGAAGAAGCTTTGAGCGAATGGTTGATGAAATACCGTACGCAAATCGAATCTGCCACCAAATGCATCAAGAAGGCTACACTGCCGGGACTCAATTCCGCAGGTACAACAGCGGCCATCATTGTGGCTGCCATGAACGATGTTCCCGCTATTTATAAAAACCAGCCGGGAAAACCCACGACTTCAGTCGTGGGATGAAAGGCATCAAGTAAAATAAATAGCTACTGTCTATCTTTGGATAGGCAGCTTTTTTGTTTGCCTATGCTTGCGAATTGCGTACCATGGATAGTAGAGTCCAACTGAAAGGAGGCTGCTATCTATGCGTCTGGTTGTTAAAACTTACAAGTATAAGCTGTACAACAGTAAAAAGAACAGATACCTGGTGCGCCAGATTGAACTTGCCTCCGAAATTTGGAACTTCTGCATTGCTATGCGGCGCATGTACTATTTGGTCTATGGAAAGAAGCTCAAGGCAAACGACTTGAAAAAGTATATTGCTAAAATTGGCAAACGCCGCAAGTGGGCACATTGGCATAATCTCGGCAGCCAGGCGATTCAGGATGTGGTGGAGCGCGTTGACCGCGCCTATAAAGCCTATTTTGATAATAAGAAAAAGGCGCATCCTACCAAGAAGTCTCTGCCAAAATTCAAGAAGCGTGAACTGTACAAAAGTTTTACACTCAAGCAGGCAGGCTACAAGTTTGAAGGAAAAGGCCGCATTACCATCAATGGCAAAAGGTATCGGTATTTTGATTCTCGGCCATTGAAAGGTAAAGTGAAAACCTTAACCGTCAAGCGCGACAATTTGGGCGGCATCTATATTTTTGCCGTCACGCAGGAAGAATGCAATGAAGTCCTTCCACGAGCAGGTAAAGCTGTCGGGATGGATTTCGGCTTAAAGCATTTCCTCAACCTGGATGACGGCAGTGTGATAGATTCTCCTCAATGGTATAAAGCCTCCCTGAAAGAGCTGAAGACCATACAACGTCACATTTCACGCTGCAAGGCAGGCAGTAATAACCGCAAGAAAGCTATCAAGGAGTTAAACCGCATCTATCGAAAGATGTGTAATCAACGCACCGACTGGTTCTTCAAGACTGCCTATCAGCTGATTGGAGATTATGCCATCATCTGCATTGAAGACTTAAATCTTGCGGGGATGCAAATACTCTGGGGACGCAAAATCAACGATATTGCGTTCGGTGAGTTTGTTCAAATTCTCGAGTGGGCGGCATCCAACTGCGGCACAGAGATTGTGAAAATCGACCGCTTTGCGCCATCCAGCAAGTGCTGCAGCCGCTGTGGGTATATCTATACGAAGCTCACGCTCAAGCAGCGTGAATGGGATTGCCCTTCCTGCGGCACACACCATGAGAGAGACGTCAATGCAGCTATCAATATATGCCGCATGGGATTAGTCCAAATGGGCTACCCTGCGTAAAAATGCTCCTGCGGGTGGGGCACCACGCCGTTACCGAGAGGCGTAAGACTGGGACAGCCAGCGGCCTCGTTGAAGTAGAATCCCACAATTTTAATCGTGGGAGTGTGTCAAATCGAGAAGTTCATGGACGTGTTCTATTCGGGGTTCACCAACAATGAAGCCGAACACTACGCTATCACGCTGCGGGACGAACTGCTGCGCGAAAATCGTGTCAAGCGCGGCACACATTATGCAAGGCTTGCCTTTATCCGTACTGCAAACCGACTGAACCAGTATTATAAGACTGCCACCGGGCAGCGCGTTGCTAAGCGCGTCAATAACGGTGACTTCCCATACAATGTCTACGATGCCAACGGCGGTATCGTAAAGCCCGAAACCAAGAAAACCAAGAAAGCTGGGTAATGCCATCAACTTGAGTCTTTGCGGCTGTACGAATGTTGCAAAGCTCAGATATAATCCCGGAATTCTGATAATACGCATGGAAAATTGTTGCAAGGAGGACGAAAACTATGAATGAATTCAAAGCAAGGAGCACGCTGGGGAGCGAGGCTGTCCCGGTTTTCGACGATGACGGTGAGCTCACGGAATGGCTGCACCGGGATAACTACACTGTTGAAGAGCTGGAACTGATGAACTTCGTCGGCAAAGAAAAGCCCGTCATCAATAAGGATGGCGTGAAAATTATCCGGGATGGCACGGTCATTCGGAAAACCAACGCTGAAACAAGAAAAACTGAATTTTTATTCATCCCGCGCATTGTCACCAGCGAACAGAAAACGGTGTGAGGTGCAACGTGGTCAAAATTTATGGGTCCAGTGACGACCTTGTCTGCCTGGATAATTCCAACTATGGGGTCGATGAGATTGGTTGCTTCGATGTCAAGGGAGTCCGGCTGTTCTTGGATGATGACACGATTTTGGTAGTGCGCTATACGAACGGTATCTGGCGCATCGAAATTGAACGCAAGGGCACGGCACCATATCAGCATGAGGTCTGTGCGGGCAATGATGAGGCCGATTACAGCGATATCTTTTGTACGGAATCCGACGTTATTGCGCACGAAATCATTCGATGAGGATTGGAGCAGCCATGGCAAAAACTCTTCTGACTCAAAAAATAGAATCAGCGCTAAAGGTTTGGCATCCTACCAGCTATGGTGGATACCGGGTTGATTCGTTCCGTCAAGGCTTCGACGCTCTGGAAGTACCTGTCGAGTGTGGCTCGATAAAATCCGGTCTTGTTGACTTCGTTCGGGTCCAAGAGTGCTTCACATCAGAAACAAAATGTGGGACCTGCAAACTCTCAATGTACAGGGATGAGGACAGAGACTTAGTTATGCCGTCCGTCCGGCAGTGGACGCAGGAAGTATCATGCCCTAAAGATATCTCTGACTGGAATTTTCGAAACGAACCTTGTACGGAACGGTTCTGCAGGCTGTACAAAACGAAACATACATACACCATCGACACCGTCGTCACCTGCGTGGAAATTAAGGTTTCCGTGAGTGACTTTCACTCTGACCATGGCCACAACTTTGTGGGGCACTGTAACTACTATGCGATGCCGTTAGCGCTATACAAGAAGGTCAAAGATGAGATTCCTGATGGTATAGGAGTTCTGCTATATTACAACGGCGAAAATACATGCGGGATTCGCAAGAAAATCGAATGCAAGCCCCGCCAACTCTCGGAGAAAACCCAGAAATGGCTCATCATGTCAGTTGCTAAGCGACTGACAAAAATGAGCAAAGCATAAACAATGAGAGATATTAAGAATTGGGATATATCGGCCGTGACAAGTCGGTATAAAATGTTTTATAATTGCCCTTGCGGTGACATTTTTGCATCCGCAGCATAAAGGAGAACGAAATGAAAAGGCTTTTGAAAATTATCATTTTTGCCATCCTGGCCGGACTTGGTGCTTTCTGGTATACAGAAAACCAGAAGCGCCGAACTCTGATTCCGCTTGAATTCCGAGGCGAGTGAGATGCGAAAAGACATCAAAATTGTGCTGGAAATTATCTGGTATCTAATTCTGCCGGTAATTGCTTTTGTACTTAATATCAGATACTGGCATGGGTATCTAGCGAATCCTGGCTGGTCCTTGACTCATCCATCCTACATTGTTTTCGGATTTATTTTGAGCGCTGCGTTGTGCTTTGAGATTGTATATATCGACATTAAGTTTGGCGAAAAATAGCGCTTGCCAAAATATACGAACGCCGTACAATGTAAAGTGTGAACAGATACTAAGTAATCAGTAGGATTCACAATCTGTATTTTAAGCGGACTTATCCCATAGCGGGGTAGGTCCGCTTTTTTTGTTGAAAGGAGAAGAATTCATGAAAATCAAAAACAAGCTTTTACGGAGTACAGCGGCAATCATCGCTGCGCTCTTTGCACTCAGCTTCACCGGCTGCGGTCAGAGTCCGATAATATCGGAAAGTCCATCCAGCACCGGGGTTGTCTCAGAAAGCACTGCAAGCAGTGAACAGACGGCTGGCGATTCGGTGGACGGCAGCTTTACTATTCACTTTATAGACGTAGGGCAGGCGGATTCCGCCCTTATCACCTGTGACGGCCACTCAATGCTTATTGATGGCGGTAATGTCGATGATTCTAACCTCTTATATTCTGTTATGCAGCGTGAAACCGATGGGCACCTGGATTATGTCGTTGGGACTCACGCGCACGAAGACCACATCGGCGGCTTGTCCGGTGCTTTTGAGGCCGTCACTGCGGACATGACTCTATGCCCTGTGACAGAATACGACAGCAAAGCATTTCGGGACTTTGCAAGCTACGCGGAGCAAAAAGGCGGAGGCATCACGATACCGGATGTGGGTGAAACCTACACTCTGGGGGAAGCGGAATTCACGATAGTTGGTGTTAATTCTGTTCCCGATGACACGAACAATACTTCGATTGTTTTGCGTATTGTCTATGGAGACACCTCGTTCCTCTTTACCGGAGATGCGGAACAGGAAGCGGAAAACGTGATACTTGCATCGGGACAAGACATTCAGTCAACAGTTCTGAAAGTAGGGCATCATGGCTCAAGTACATCTACCTCAGAGGCTTTTCTGGATGCGGTAAATCCAACATATGCTGTGATTTCTTGTGGCACAGGGAACAGTTACGGTCATCCACATCAGGAAACACTCGACAAGTTGCAAAACAAAGGTGTCGAGGTTTATCGCACAGACCTGCTGGGTGATATTTACTGCACCTCGGATGGCAAAGAGGTAAGTTTCACTTCCGGTGAATATCATGATGAAAATCGGATTGAAGCCGGTAGTGCTGCAGATTCCAAGGATGAACAGGACAAAGCTTCACTTGTCATAGACGAGACATACGTTCTGAACACGAGCACTATGAAGTTTCACAAACCCGATTGCTCTGCAGTCGAATCGATGAGTCAAAAGAATAGAATCGACTATATGGGGCCCCGCGATGAGCTCATCCAGGAAGGGTATTCGGTGTGCGGGATTTGCAAACCATAAAAATTGCACCTGATTTACTCGACAAGCTGTGCGAACCGACTACAATAAAAATTGTACGATAGATAACATTCCATATCGAAAGGGTTTTATGCCTTTCGTACATTCACAATTTCGCTTAAAGGGCGGACTTCCTGTTTTTGGGGAGCCCGCCCTTTTTGTATGAACAAGAAGGAGCGTAATGCAATGTTCAAAATTCACGATGACAAGGTCTACTTCGTCGCCGAAACCCCTAACATCAACAAAGTTATCGAAATCTTCCTACCTAAGGATGACCGTGGCACCATTATGGATTCACACGAAATCCGTGTGGACCTGTGCCGTGCCGTCATTCACATGGAGAAGAAGGGTGTCCGTGTCTTGAAGGTCCGCAACATTGAGGATACCAACAAGGCAAGCATCGACATCTGGCACATGCCGGAACAGCACAAAAATGTTCTACTACAACATGTTCCGTCAAGGTCTTGACATCCTCGACCTTGATGACTTCACTTATCAGATGCTTGAGATGAACCCCAACTCTATGGGCTTCTGGTTTCCTCCTCTGGTAGAGGGATTGTACGGCAGCGCATTTTTCAAGGTTCCGGACACAAAAATTCTTCGCGTACCTATCACCATGCTGCAGCTTACCCGCCTTGGTTTCGAGACGTTGAATCCCGTTACAAAGGAAATCGTGAACCGTTATTGCCAGAAAGTCTTCCATCTTGATGGATACGAAGACTATTTTATCAAAACGGGCACGTATTCTTCCAAATACGAATTCCGCAACGCTCATATCCATAACCCGAAGGAAATCAATGAGATGGGCGAGTATTTCTTGTTTTTGAATCATCTGACATGCTCGATGGCATCCCCTCTGAACAATCGCTGCTTCTACGGCGCGAACACCACGAACGAGTGGGTCGTCAGAGAATACATCAAGGACAAAGAAAATAACCCCACCATCTACAACGGTTTGCCGCTGCACACTGAATATCGCGTGTTTGTGGATTTTGATACAAAGGAAATCCTTGGCGCAAGTCCTTATTGGCGCAGCGATGTTATGAAGAACGAATTCAAAAAAGTCAGCAGCCCACAGGAACGCCATGATTATGTTGTCTACAAGATGCATGAAGACATTCTGAACCAGCGTTACCACGAAAGCGTTCAAACTGTTCTGGCTGAGCTGAAGAAGGTTATTCCTCGCATTGAATTGACAGGGCAGTGGAGCGTCGATGTAATGCGCAACGGCAATGATTACTACATCATTGATATGGCTCTTGCTGAGAATTCCGCTCTGAATGACTGCGTACCGAAAAATCTGCTTCGCGCTTATCCTCAGCAGTGGCTGCCGGGTGAATCGAACAGCTGATACTCCTAGAACGAAACTTTGATTCGGGTTCTTTCAGCAAAAAGCGTAGGAACCAAAATCATACGAAATGATTGTGTTGACACATAAAAACAAGTATAATATATACAAGGAAGTGATAATAATGGTTCTGTATCATGGCAGCGATGTAATAGTCCGCAACCCTGAGGTCAGAAAAACAAGGTACGCCAAAGATTTTTCATGGGGATTCTATTGCACTAACAACTACGAACAAGCCGCTCGCTGGTCAAAAAAAGGCAGGTCTCGTGGTATTGTCAACGTGTTTGAATATACAGAATCTCCTATGCTAAATATTAAGAAATTCCCCGAAATGAGTGATGAGTGGCTTGATTTTATTGCTATATGTCGCTCGGGCAAACATCATGACTATGATATTGTGGAAGGACCCATGGCGGATGACACCATTTGGAACTACGTCAACGACTTTCTAAGCGGTGATATTAGCCGTGAAGCTTTTTGGGCGTTGGCAAAATTCAAGCATCCCACGCATCAAATCAGCTTTCACACGGAAGTCGCTTTGAAATGTCTCTCTTTTAAGGAGGCGATTGAAGTATGACTGAAACTGCAACCTACAGCAAAAACGATGTCTTTTATACCTGCAGCCTGATTGAATATATCGGCCGCGTTACGAGGAATCATCGCAAGGATGTGGTTTCTGCTCTTGGCACAAACGGAGTCAAGGCAATTCTCGACTCAGCGGATGTGTTTCACTGCCAGAGCTTTGAGCAATCTGCCGATGAAATTTGTGAGCTTTTTCCTGTGCCGGAAGGAACGTATGATACGGTGTCTAACTGCCATTACAAGGTTCCATCTTATACAGATATCGGAAAAGTGTACCAGCGCATCATCTTTGACTGTACTAGCACTCCTAGTGTCCAGGATGTAATTGATGTATTTTCCTCGTTCATTAGCGATGACATCTCAGATTTTAATACTGCAACTTACTATTGTAATCCGAGCTATTTGTACCACTCATACAAGGCCGGAAAACTACTGGATTGATTTTCAAAAGCAATAGCAATCAAGACCACTGCCCCAAAAAGGGTGGTGGTCTTATTTTTTTTGCACAATACTTACCATAAATTACCAGAAAGAAAAACATTGTGCATCTGTGCGAATTGCATATAATACAAAATATAGAACGAAAGGCATCAAAAAACATCGTTGGTCGGGCAAAATCCGACCGAAAGGCTAGGGCGGGCTCAGTTTTGAACCTGCTCTTTCTTTTTATCGGAGGCTTTATGTCAAACAAAGAAGAACGCATGAACCGCAATAAAAGCATCATCGAAGATTACAAAAATGGAAAGCCGATTTTAGAAATCGCGAGGGAATATAATCTTTCAGAAACGATGTGCTACAAGATTCTAAAAGGTACGCAGGAGCCGCCTCGTTATTTTGAAAAAAAGAGGAAGAGACTTACCACTCGAAATGAGCAAATTGTTAAACAGTATAAAGGCGGTATGACGGCCAGAGAATTGGGCAAGATGTACGGCATTTCCATGCAGCGTATTTATGCAATCTTGCATTCGAGCGGAGAGTACGAAAGCCAAAAATACAATCATATTGAAACGGCTCTCAAAAAAGAGAAAAAGATGCGGAACCAAACTTTTCTTGATGCTTACAAGAAAAATCCTCGAAAATCGATTATCGAGTTGAGCAGGGAGGTAAATATCAGCCCTTCACTAGGTTACCTTATCCTTCATCAAAATGGGATTTACCAGTATAACGTAAAAGCCAGAGCTAAGGAGAATAGCGAAAATGCCGATTAACAAGATTACCCACGTGTGTCTAACTCATGACAAAGTCAGAGCACGAAATGAAAAGATGTTGGAGGATGCCAAGAACGGTATGTCCCAGGAACAGCTGGCCGAAAAGTATCAAATTTGTGTTTCTACTGTCCGATATAGTCTGAAGGACTTTTACAAAGAACAGGCCCGGCAGAGGAAAGCAAAGAAGAAAGCCTGGCAAACCCAGATGATTCATGAATATGAGATGGGTGCAAAATCTCCGGAGCTCCAGGAAAAATACGGCATCAGTGGAACGCTCTTTTATCGGATTCTTCATACGCACGGAAAGAATGGCCGACAAATCCACAGCCAAAACCGTATCGAGACTGGCAAGAAAAGAAACGCCGAGATGGTCAGGAAATACAAAAACGGCGTTTCTGTCAAAGAGCTTGCGGAAGAATACGGGCTCAAAAAGGGAAGCGTATATCGCGCCATGAAGCGGTATAGTCCGGGCCCAGGGAAAAGTAAAAGTTGTCAAAGTGAGGAATAATTGCATGGCTGCATCAAAGAAAGATGTTGCGAAGCAGCAGGTCAAAGAAGACCGCGAAAAGGTTCGGGAAATGTATCTTTCTGGCAAAACTGTCAAGGAAATCGCCAAGGAAACGTATTTTTCAAGCTCTTATTGCTATGCCATGGTGAGAGACCTAGCAAAAGAAAAGAATCTTGCAAAGAAAGCAAAAAGAGCACCTCTCGACGAAGCTATGATTCAAGATGCGAAAGCCGGGATGACGGTTGCTGAAATCGCAAAGAAGCATGGCGTGACCTATCAGCAGTGCTACTATACTGTTTCTGAATACGCTCAAGCTACGATTAAGAAGAGCAAGAAAAAGCAGTCTGCTGCCACGAAAGTTCGCAATGCGGCTATGTTGGAAGATGCGAAAGCCGGAATGACTGATAAGGAAATCGCCAAAAAATACTTTTTGTCTCGAAGCAGTGTCCGTACCGTCCTTGCAGGGCATTTACATACAAATTCCAAAAAGTTGGATGAAAGGCGCAAGGCGATTCTTGCGGATTATGAGGCAGGAACGTCCTCAAAAGACATCTGTGAGAAATACGGTATTTCAAAATCCACTCTTTACAAGGACATGCGCCAAATTGGAAAAACCTGTCAGGAATACTATCACAAGGCGCTGAAAGACAAGACCAATCAAAGGAATTCCGATATTCGAAGCAAAATCGAAAGAGGGGTCTCGGTCAGCACTATTGCCAAGGAATACGGAATCTCTAAAACGGCGATTTATGAAACGTTTCATCAGGAAAATGTCAGAGCTGGAATTTTACAGAAACGCGGCCGTCCGCGAAAAAACACGGAACGTAATGCACTGATTGCCAAACGCCACAGGGAAGGCGAGAAGGTGCAGGCGCTTGCCACTGAATATAATCTCTCTGTTTCGACGGTAAACACTATTTGCAGTAGAAACAAAAATCAGAATATAACCTCATATTAACAGGCTGCCATTTGGCGGCCTATTTCTTTTTTAGGAGGAAATGAAATGACAGACGACGTACGTAATTTAATTCGATTTGTGGTGGATGGCGATATTCGAAACGCGCAGACTCAGTGCCGAATCATGCTTGAAAAGAATGTACCCGAAAAGGACGCCAGGTTCAAAGAAAACGAACTCAGAAAGTTGAATCTTCTGAAACCGGAACTGATTCAGCTGCCCGCCAACCTGGAAAGTCTCTTGATTGCGGAGGACGCTACAAATTTCCCGGAAAGCCGGTTCCTGCTCCGCGAGGAGGAAGAAACAGTCATCAACAAGCTCTTGGCCACCAGAAAAGCAGCTTTAGCCATCAAGGAGCTTGGCATCCACTATACTTGCTCTTTGCTTTTGACGGGCCTTCCTGGTGTTGGTAAGACTGAATTGGCCCGCTACATTGCACACAAGGCGAATTTACCGTTTGTTTTCCTGAAATTTTCTGGCCTTGTCAATTCTGCTCTTGGCCGGACACAGCAGAACATCGGCAGAGTGTTCGATTACGCAAAGCGCACGCCTTGTGTTCTTTGTGTTGATGAAATTGATGCCATCGGAATGTGCCGTGGCAGCCGCGATGATGTCGCTGAAATGAGCCGCGTCACCATCGCATTGATGCAGGAACTTGACCGGCTCCCGAATGACGTCATTCTCATTGGCACTACAAACCGCGTCGATAACCTTGACGAAGCCCTCATTCGCCGATTCACTTTCAAACACCGCGTCAAGCCTTTAGGCGACGATGACATGAAAGAACTGTGCAAGAAGTTCCTTGCTTCGGCAGACTATCCCTTCACGGAATCCGAACTCGACGGACTCTGCCATTCGCTGCGTGAACAGCGGACTGCCAGCGCCGTTGTCAATGCCTGTACAGAACGTATCGTTGCACATATCGTATCGCAGCTGCCTAAAAATTCGGCAGATGCCGTGTAAAAGTATGATAGCCTGGGAAGAAAGCCCTCGTCAGTTTAAGATGTCAAAGCAGCTTGATGAGGGAAAATTCGGAGAAGACTTGGCTCGCAAATTCCTTAACGACCCGATTATCAAAGTGAATCATGGCATTAGCCATTACGATGACGTGACTCAGGATAAATCATATCAAGACAAAGATACCGATTTCATTGTCTGGAAGAAGAATGGTAAGACCTTTGGCCTGGAAGCGAAAGTGGACAGTCACAATACCGGAAATTTCTACCTGGAAACCTCGGTGGACTACTTCTCCATGGTGCCTGACGCTCTGAACGAACAACGGGTAGCGCGGCGGTATCGGGATGGCATCGACCCTTTATGGCACACCCCGGGCTGGGTATACAGGAGTGGTGCGGACCAGATTCTCTATTATTTCAGAACCACGCAGCTGCTTTACATTTTCTCCCGCGTTGATGTCTGGTTCTATGCTGAAAAGCTGATGCGCGGTGGAATCCATCTCGACCCCGGAATCAGAAAGCCAAAAATGTATTCTGCCGAAAATATCAGTGAACGCAATGGTTCCACTCTCTTCTTTGCCAACGGCTTATGCGTGAATGCTGAGCAGACATACAAGGCTTTAGGGGCGCAAAAAAGAGTCATCAAATACCAGGTTGAGAACCCGAATTCAGACGTCCCAACGTTCAGCTTTTGCCCTTTCAAATTATGAATTTTCCGCTAACAATCGACAAAAAATCACTTTTCAGTTCAGCGGAAGAGTATAATTGTAGTAGAAAGAGGGGAAAAAGCATGAGCCAAATCAACGTTGTCACGATTGGAAAACTCATTGAAGCGCATCGTGAAGGTGACGAGCAGAAGTTCAAAACCTACGTCGATTTAATTGTCAAAGCCTACGAAGAGCAGGAGAACGACCGTGCCGCACGAATCATCCGAAGCAGCTATACGGGTGACTACGGTGAGCAGGGGAAAGTTGTTCTGGATGAAGCAGTCAAACAGACTGTGCATTATGAGACAGGTTGGTATGAGCCTGACATTTTAGGCTCCGGTGGCTCCTATCGCGGCGTCACGAAAGCGGACTCTGAGGAAGAGGCCCTGCAACAGCTGCAAAAGCACGCAGCAAACTATGCACAACGTATCACGATATACAAGAAAGACGGTAGAACCGTGAAACGGGAAGTTGCCGAATACGACCAGTGGGAAAAGAAGTGGATGAGTTAATCATGAAGCACAAAATCTCGGAAGCCGGCGCTCGGATGCTTAAATATCAAGAGCAGCTTGCCCGCGAATACAAATACAAGCCTATTCCACGTACCTTTTTTAAGGATGTGCGAGCAGAGTTCAAAGAAGCTCTGCCGGAATGGTGCAACGTATCCGGTGATACGACCAAACTCGAAACCAGAAGCGGCACGGTCATTGCCAGCGGGTATAACCGAATCGTGATTGGCGACTACGGCGCATTCGTTGAGTTTTCGCGTGCCCAAGCAAATGCACGTCATTTGAAAATCAAAGAGGGGCAGAGCTATCGTATCGAAGACCCGCACTATGCTGAGCACGTCAAGTATCTTTGGCTCACGGCGGACGATGACTCAGACGTGAAAGTATACGACCAAAAACGCTCGGTTGAGTACGCTGACTACAAGCCGGGGATGCTGTATGTCAGCGTGTACGAGGTGTTTCCAGCGGAAACTGATGCCGGATTATCATGACGAGCACTGTGCTTTCGACAGCAAGCCAATCAAGCGTACACAGTGGGTGCGTTTTCTTGGGAAGGACTAACCATAGGGGCAGGAAGATTCCATTGCCGACCTGTACGCGAAAAGTGGCGCTGTGGTTTCCATGGTAGGTTCGGCTAAAAATTTGCTAACTTTCCTGCAATCTGCCGGAACCACAAGGCATTTTTGATGTGCTTGCCACAACCACAAGATATAGTGGTATCTTAATGTTTGTTTACAATTTAGACACTATATATTGTGTCTTTTCATTGACCGGATACCACATATATGGTATAATACAATTGTTCTCAGGAAGAGGAACGGCTCCTGAGACATCAAGGTTTTCCTTTCTCCAATCTTGGTCGCATGGCTTCATTTGAGCTGACACAGGTGAAGCGTAAAAATCATCCGTTTCATAGTAATATCCTTCCTTTCTTTGGCGCGGGTAACTCCGCGCCAGCCGTCCAAGCAAACAGCCTCCACGCGGCGGACGGTGGGCAACAGATGTTTCCGTGTTCCGGGCATCTGGCTAATGTTTGTATTTGCTGGTTTAGCTCAGCTGGTAGAGCAACTGATTTGTAATCAGTCGGTCATCGGTTCAAGTCCGATTTCCAGCTCCAGACGCTATCCGTTGGATGTATCGAAGTCACATGATACGATGCTATACACAACATCTGGCGGACAGCATGCCACCCATTAAGGCGGCCTCCTCGTGGCGGGTGGCGGACAGCGGCTCTTGCGGCTGCTGACGAATGTCTTAGAAGCATGCAAACGTACGAGCATCCCCGTCAAGTCGGGGCGCATCCAGACGCGACACAGCCGTAAAGGCGAGATTGCTGCACGGCAACTGGTAAGTTTCGCCGCAGTCTCACACACAGCCCAACAACAACCGTTAACCCGATTTGACAGGGAATCAACGACAGGGCTCAAAATTTGAAGTTGACCAACACCCAAGCGCTTTCTTGGATTCTCGCGTATCGTCAACGATGAGGTTCGCAAGATTGTCAGGTGGTGTGAAGATGACATCCGGGGATGACGACCTACTAAACGGATGTCATGGCGGGGCTAAGTGAGGGTTCACCCGCAATCTTATGCAGGTATCGTATAACGGCTAATACTCCGCCCCTCCAAGGCGGAGACGCGGGTTCGACCCCCGCTACTTGCTCCACACGTCGCAGTCACCGTACCCACGACGTTAAACTTGGTGAGCATGGTCCACTTGTGGTCCGCTGTCCGAATGTCGATGAGACAGCCTCAAAAATAATAGACAAACAGGTGCTGTGCCTGATAGTATCCAATAGTCCCGGTATTAGTCGCGAATAAGACCGGAAAACAGCGGAAAGGGTATAAAGCAGAATCCATCGATGCAGCTATCGAATGGTGCTGGATGCGAGTTGGCTTCTCGCTCAAGGGGTGACCAGCATAAAACACCCTATCGTGCTCGATTAGCTCAGTTGGTAGAGCAGCGCATTCGTAACGCGCAGGTCGGCAGTTCGAACCTGCCATCAAGCCCCATTACCCAATGAAGCGATAATAGAAAGGAGATGAATTCTATGGAACAGGCAATTATCAATGTCGAAGGTACAACTACCATTGAAACCGCTGCAGCAGCCAAAAAGCTGATTGGGATGCTTGGCAATCAGAACGTCCGCGCCATCTCGGTCAATCGTGTGAACGATAAGAGCGATGAGGTCATTGTCGAACTTGATTTCGTGCCCGGCTTGGCACCGCATCTGCACGGCTTTACACTTCAGGTTAATGGCTTGACTTGCGGTTATGCTGGTACTGGTCCTTCCAATCTGTATGAAGTCCTGCAGGCGGCTGGCGTGAGTGAAGCTCAGGTAGCACGCGAAGACATCACTCAGAAGAGCACAAAAACCATTCCTCTGCGCCTGGAACGCGCCGTGACTCAGTACGGCGACTTCCAGTTTGCGTAACGCTATTTGGCGGGCTTGACCCGCCATCATGGAGGGATAGCTTAGCTGGATAAAGCACCTGCCGCAAAGCAGGGTATCGATGGTTCGAGGCCATCTCCCTTCTCCATCCAGACACCCTTTCGCTTCCTTTCGCCAAAGGTATTCTGGGGTATTGTACTGCATTGCGTGTAGTACGGCCAATCAGGCGCGGAACTCCGAAACCATACCACGAAGAATTTTATCCTCTCCGCGCAGCATGGACATGCGATTTTACGGGGATAAATTCAAACCGAAATTGTGTCGAGTGGCGAAGACGGTTGCGACACTGGCGAAGCACATATCTGCTTCGTCAACCATCCATGAGAAAGCCTCCACGTGGCAGATGGTGGGCAACGCAGCAAAGCTGCGGCTGATTTCTTTCAAACCGGTATCTGAATAAATGCAGATAAATAGACGAAAAAATCAAAAAAGCAAAGGAGTACACAGCATGAGTAATCAGAAAATCATCAAAGCAATCGCAGGGATTGCAGCAGCCGGTATGATGGCAACTTGTCTGCCTGTCGCAGCATTCGCAGCCACCGGCGACACCTATCATTTCTCTTTCAGCAACGGTTCTTCCCAGGACCTGGCTCCGGGCGGCTCTATGACATTCCCGGCAAGCCAGTATGACTACGGTTACTGGATTACCCTGCAGGGCCACGGCGGCTACACCTACAACTACTATCCCGGCGACACTCTGCCGTACGATGCAGTTGACCAGTGGTTCACCGCTGACGGCATCACTTCCTGCTATGCGGCCGAAGGTAATCCGCGTTCCATCACCATCAACTATCAGATTGACGGCAACACTGTGCTGACCGAAACTGACACCGCCACTTTCCCCGGCAGCGTTGATGGTCAGAGCGTTGAAGCCTGGACCACCGATTCCGGCGATACTTACACCGCGTCCAGCAAGAGCCTGAACCATGACCGCCTGTTCTACTTCCTGGGCGATGACATTCACGACAATGTCCTGACCCTGAAAGCCACTACTGCATCCACTCCCGATGACGGCAAGGATGACAACAAGGGCGATGACAAGGGCGATGTCACCAACCCCGACGATAAGGGCGACAACAAGGGCGACAATACCGGCGACAGCGGCACCACCACTCCTGATGACAAGGGCGACGTTGTGGCTCCTGATAAGGGCAACGGTACTACCACCACTACTCCGACCACTCCTCGCAAGAACGTTGAAGTCTCTGAGCACGGTGAAATTGCCGCCGCTATTGCCAATGGCACCTGGGGCAATGAGTACACCGTCTGCACCAGCTGTGGCTATCACAACTGGACCCGCAAGGGTAACGTTTACGTCTGTGACCATTGTGGTCACGAAGTTCTGACTGTCAAGGGCGCTGATGGCGTCAAGGGTTATGCTGGCACTCTGGCTGGCAACGAGCCCCAGTACGCTTCTACCTCTGAAGCTCAGGCTGCTGCTGAAAAGCGTGAAGCCGCTTATGCCGCTTCCATCGCTGCTCTGCAGGCACAGGTTGCCGCTCGTGAAGCTGCTTATGCCGCTTCCCTGGGCATCCACTAATTTGCCATCCTCTAACTAACGGTAATCGATAGTTTTTTCTCCTTGCTGTGGGGCGGGATTTCGGTCCCGCCCCATCCTTTTGTGGTCAGATGTCCGAGTGGTTTAAGGAACTGGTCTTGAAAACCAGCGATGCCGCAAACGTCCGTGGGTTCGAATCCCACTCTGGCCGCCATGTTTGCCGGGGCTTCCCGGCTTTTTTGTTTTTGTGAGCAACACAAGGCAACAGATTGCTATATCCAATAGGGTTATAATTGCGAGCCAGAAAACCTGCAGGCTTTCCTGTGGGATGAATGGCTCTTTTTGATTTTTTGTAAAATATTCGTTGAACAGTTTGACTGACGGCACAGAATACATACATAATATATGTATGAGGTGATATAGTTGGCAAAAAAATCAAGCGTACAAGTGAACATTACGATTCCTTTAGAGTGGAAGCAGTCTGACATTGAGATGGTTGCCAAAGCCAGAGCTTGGGCTGTTAAGGCTCATGCCGGGCAAAAAGACAAGGCGGGGAAGGATTACTTCAAAGCGCACGTTACGGTTGTAGCCGAAGGCGTAAAAGGTGACCCAATAGCCGAGGCTGTGGCATTTCTGCATGATACGGTCGAAGATACGTCCGTCACAATAGAAGACATCAGAACGGGGTTTCCAAAAGAGGTTGCTGACACTGTGAGTACGTTAACCCATAGCAAGGGTATATCGTATGCTGAATATCTTTGGTATATTCAGCAAAATTCTATTGCTGTCAAAGTAAAGCTCTCGGACCTGCGCAGCAATATGGACTTAACCAGGCTCCCTCACACTCCAACTGAAAGGGACTTGGAAAGAACCAGAAAATACAAGCGGGCATATACGATACTGTCATCGAGAGAAGGCATAAGCGCAGTTAATCCGTATGCACTGTACGACTACTTGCTGGCAAACAACTGGAGCGTCAAAAGGAAAAGCACGAGGACTCCCGTTCTGGAAACAACGGATGGTTCTGCTGAAATCAAGGTGCCCATCGACCTGGCTATGGCTGACTATGAGTCCAGGATGGCTGAGGCTTTAAGCGAGTTGTGTTCGTGTGAGGGCATACCGTTCTCGAATGCAATAGCGCGGATTGCTGCTTGGAGACCGGTCAAACAATGAGCGCGGGCCTGCCATTATTTTTACGAAAAGCCTTGACTTTGGCTTTTACATATTGTATAATTAAGACGCTGAATTTGATGAAAGGAAAACTGCACGATGTTTGCTGCCATAATGAACAAACAGAACAAATTGCAAAAGCTGTGGAGCAATTGGAATCTCTTCGGCTGTTTTGTGTTGTCTGTTTGTGCAAATCATAGTGCAGTGATGGTTGAATAAAATCATCCAAGTATCGGCTGTTTTCCATACTTTGCACGATATGAGCACCTGTCAGACGCACAACGCCTGATGGGTGCTTTTTTGATGCAGAAAATCAAAATCAGGTCACTCTAATGCCGCTGGAGTGAATTCCAGCCAGGCTTATTAAAGTGTATGCTATTATACATAATGTATATTCGAGGATTCGCCAAACGGTAAGGCATAGGCTTTGACCCTGACAACGGTTGTTCGACTCGACCATTCTCGGCCAACGCTCACTTTCATGCGCATCGGAAGTGAGATTCCTCAAAGCTGTGTTCCCATAAGCAAGGCACGGAAGATGCGCGACAAGTGCTCGTAACTCAATCGGTAGAGTACCCGACTTTTAATCGGGGTGTTCGGGATTCGATTTCCCGCGAGCGCACCATGCCCGGCAGAGCATTATCTGCCACTTTTGTGGGTGTATAGCTCAGTAGGCAGAGCGGCGGACCGTTAATCCGTTTGTCGCAGGTTCAAATCCTGCTACGCCCGCCATAAGCTCCTCTGGTGAAATTGGCAGACACAGTGCGCTCAAACCGCACCGTTTTGAGGGTTCGAATCCCTCGGGGAGTACCATGTCCGGCAGTACAACAACTGCCATTTATGGGTTGTTAGCTCAGCTGGTAGAGCAACGGACCGTTAATCCGTGGGCCGCAGGTTCGAATCCTGCACAACCCGCCATATGCTCCAGTGGCGAAACTGGCAAACGCGGCGGCTTTATGTCCCGTTTTACTCTGGGTTCGACTCCCAGCTGGAGTATCTATATAGGGGTGTAGCTCAAGTGGTAGAGCAGCGGTCTCCAAAACCGCTTGTTGCATGTTCGAGTCGTGTTACCCCTGCCACAATAAGAAAAGCCGTCCTCGCATAAGAGGCGGCTTTTTGTTTTGGAGAGTATACAGACCAAAAAACTAAACCACAAGTTGATTGCGAACTTGCGAAAACATGGTATAATAATATCAGAACGAAACGAAAGGAGATACCCCAAAATGCTGTGCAACACTGTTAATGTCATGTCGTATGAGTATAGTTACGAATATTCTGAGTTCATGTCCTTTGAACGCAGTTTTATTTCTCATACTCCTCGACAGGCAAAAACAGACCATGTACAGATGCGGTGCGTCTTCTAAGCGATAACTGCATGTCATAGCTGCTTGTCGAGATTTCGGCAGGCAGCTTTTTTGTTGCCTGCAATACAGAAAGGCAGCAAGAAAAATGAACGTTCCTACTATTGATATCCAGCAGACAGGTGCCAATATCAAGGCCCTGCGAAAGGCAGCAGGCATAAAGGTGAAGGATGTGGCAGACATGCTCGGTGTGTCTCCGCAGGCGGTTGCTAAATGGCAAGCTGGAACCGCGCTTCCAACCATTGATAACCTTGTGATATTAGCAGCGATGCTGGATATCAAGATAGATGACATCTTAGTCATCGCATAAACCCTCGCCGCAGGATTGCGGCTATATATGGCCCGTTGGACGAATTGGTAGAGTTGCCGCCCTTTCAAGGCGGAGGTTATTGTGGGTTCGAAACCCACACGGGTCACCATGCTTCTGTAGCTCAGTTGGTAGAGCAGCGGTCTGAAGAACCGCGTGTCGCTGGTTCGATTCCAGCCGGGAGCACCATATGTGTCGGTATGCAAGAGGTTAAAGCAGGCGGTCTGTAAAACCGCTCCGTTTCGGTTCGCTGGTTCGAATCCAGCCCGGCACACCATAAGGCCCCTTCGACAAGTTGGCCTAAGTCACCACACTCTCAATGTGGAGTCGGCAGTTCGAGTCTGCCAGGGGTCATACAAGCACCTATGTCAAAAAGGTGCATTATGCAGAGGTCGCCTAACGGTAGGGCAGCAGCTTGCTAAGCTGCCGTCGCGGAAATCGCGGCATGTGAGTTCGAATCTCACCCTCTGCGCCATCTGCTTGCTTGTTCGAGTGGTTGATGAAATCGGTCCAGAAAACCGACGATGGGAGACTGTCCGAAGGTTCGAATCCTTCAGCAAGCGCCACTGCCCTCATTCTGTGCGGTATCCGTGCAGGTGAGGGCTTTTTCTTTTGCTTTTCGCTTCGAATTTCGGACTCGAATGGCGTTAATGGTCGGATATTCTTGATTATACATGCCTTTGCTGTATGGCAAATAGCTCCAAACAGTATTGGTTTTTACACCCAATTCTTCTGCAATTTCAGGAACTGACATACCGTTCGCACGCAGCTTCCCGATTTTTTCTGATGTTTCATCTGACCAGGCCCCGGCCATAATCAGTATTTTGCGCACTTTCTGCAATGAGATGCCTGCACGTTTGGCAATGGTTCTTCTAGGTATACCTTGCTCATGGAGCCGGAGAACCGTCTGCATTGTCGCGTCCATCTTATCAGTACCTCGTCGTTATCGATTTTTGTATTGCCCTAATTGTTGTACTTTAATCATACAGCAAAGCAACAAAATTGTCCAGAAAGCAAAAGTGCCTTCATTTGCCACTGATTCATCCGTTCGGAACGATATCGAAAATACCTTGATATTATTCCGATGCAATATTCCGATAAGCCGACTTTGTTCCGCAAATTGTGGATTGGATTCCTACCAAAGTTTGAAAGCAGAATGTTTCATCTATAGCTGCAAGGCTTTGGTGAGGAAGTTCACGGAATCGGTCCGTAAATCTAACGGCAGGATACTGCTCAAAGGTACAAATCCTTCAGCAAACGTCACAATCTCCAAAGTCAGCGATTGTTCGTAAATTTATGGGGGACTGCTTTCTTGTTTAGCACCACAATTTGTGATATAATAGCGAAAGAAAACAATGAATAATGGAGTGCCATAAAATGCAGAAATACGATTTCATCAAGAAGCAATATACGGCGTACACCCCACCTCAGAACGGGCATTGCGACATCATGGTTCATGCCAACGAAGAACTCAATTGTGCTGCGTGCGGACGTACCATCAACGAGCACAACGCATATACGTCTGCGGCCATCCAGAACGATATTGGCATTGGCTATCTGATTTGCAAAAGCTGCTATGAGCACGAGCTCGAAATCAGAAAAGCTGTAAAATAAGGGTCCAGCCGCCTCCATAAGGAGGCGGCTTTTTTGCTTGTAAAAATATGTATAAACTGTTACCATTTAGCGCTTTCCGTTGTGAGAAATTGCGAATCGCGGTATAATGAAAGGGTAAAAAGTGAAAGGATTTTTGCCGTATGTACATTGATTTCACGAGCAAGCAGTACTCTTTCATCCTGCACGCTCTTGCCATCATGATAGCGTTTTATAGCAACGATTTTTCCTCTATCTGCAAAGAGGTTGGAGAGGCTTATGGAGCAAGCGAAGCAGACATTGCAAGTGCTTGCGCTGCTCTGACAGCTGTGAACGTAACGGCACCTGTCAAAAGTTTATCTAACAAGTGCAGCGACATTCTGGAAGATATACTGCATCATGCACGAGAACTGCCGGAAAAGGATGCTCCGTATAAGTACAGCATTGGCTTGGATACTCTTTCCTGGAAAGTAGTTGCTGATGCACTGGATACATACTCACGTATTTTGATGGGGCAATTTGGCGTCATCTATGAAGCACTTGATATTTCTGGTAACGATGAGCAGCACTTCCAGGCGTATCATGATGCACGCTGGAATGGGGTGGGGGTCCTCGAAGCCCGTGACCTTCTGATTCCACAGCTCAAAAAGATAAGGCTTGGTTGGAATGGGAACTTTGGTATTTCAAATTCAGGACTTGCCTACAACAGCAAACTGGCATACGAGATTCTTAAAACCATTCGATATGCGACAGAGAAACGAGATAGCTCCGTTCTGAAAGTGACAAAAGAGCCGCTGCCGCATGTCGATGGTTCTTTCCAAATCAAAGCACTGTGAACAAGATTGGAGGTTTTCCGGGGTGGGCGACCACATCATTTCTTTCTTAGATATCTGCGCAATGCGCGGTCAGCTGGTTTTGGCACCGTCCATCCCGGCTATCAATAACAAAACTGTGTATTGTACCGGCGCTCACAAACACGGAGAGGACCGCTGCATTGTCCTTGACGGCGAGGAGTACAGCCAGATTCTTTTTGTTAACGGAACAATAAAACTGTATTGGCAGTGAGGTGTCATTGTGGACAATATCATTGTGAACAGCGCTCTTTGGTATGCCGAGCAGAGCAGTCAGTTTCTTTTGAATTCTGGGGCCAACAAGCTGCTGGATAAGGGCTATGACTATTATGTGAAAGAATTTATTCCGCTTGGGCACCGCCTTATCCAAAACGGTCAGATTGCCGCCGATGCGATGGATGGGGAACTTGCCGCACAATTTTCGATGGCATACGTCGCAAACTATTGGCGTGCAGCAAAAACCGTGTACAATTTCGCTTCGGAATTTCTCAGAACATTGGCAGAGACTGAGGACGCACCGATTTATTCCGATATTGTCAATAACCCACGACTAAAGTCGCGGGCTTGCATCAGCGAGTCTACGCTTTAGAAGTGTCCGAAAGGATATGTTGACTACCCTAAGCGCTTCGAGCACTCCGTTATAAGCGAATAGATAGTTACCGTGCGGCGTTAATCCTAACTGCACGCTCTAAGACAACACATCACGTAAAGCTGAGGCAA
>OBLG01000840.1_pt1 | contig 28511 bp, 19 predicted proteins | sample 1517451 | NCBI WGS metagenome assembly OBLG01 (sample SAMN04571694, study PRJEB22368) | human gut metagenome | biome: human gut; material: stool | host: Homo sapiens | place: Luxembourg | collected 2012-06-29
CCATTCCGAACAGAGAAGTTAAGCCCGCTTGCGCCGATGGTACTGCAATGCAATGCGGGAGAGTAGGTGGCTGCCTTCTTTATTTGAGGTCTTCAAGGTCTAACGACTTTGGAGACCTTTTTTTGTTTGTACACATTATTATATACGTACATTATATTGTATATAGCATGTATTTTTAATACAAACCCATCGTTCCTTAATGCTGTTTTATAGATTTTACTATATGTTTTTCTAGTTAAATATTGTTGAAGCCATCAAAGTTTAATATAAAAGCATTACTTTTGTAGTGTATTATAATAGTAGTACACTATGGGTACTTTTATTTATTAATAACAATTAAATTATAATGGTATGATAGAATTAAAGAATGTGACGTTCGGTTATCCAGGAACAATGCGTGATATCTATGAGGATTTTAGTATTTCGCTTTCAGAAAACAAAATATATGGACTTCTTGGAAAGAATGGTATGGGCAAGTCTACGCTGCTATATCTTATATGTGGACTTCTGCGTGCTTCATCGGGCAAGATAACTGTAGATGGATATGATGCGCAGTTGCGTCGTCCAGAGATGTTGCGTGAGATAATGATTGTGCCAGAGGAGTTTGAGCTTCCTAAGGTTACGCTTGATGAATATGTCATGATAAATGCTCCGTTCTATCCACGTTTCTCGAAGGATGTACTCGTAAATTGTCTGCAAAACTTTGAGTTGCCACTCTCGCTTCGTCTTGACCAACTTTCAATGGGACAAAAGAAGAAGGTGTATATGTCGTTTGCACTTGCTGCGAATACAAAGTATCTGCTTATGGATGAACCTACCAATGGATTGGACATTCCCTCAAAGAGTCAGTTTCGTAAGGTTGTGGCAAGTAATATGAGTGAAGACCGCACCATAATAATCTCCACTCATCAGGTGCACGATATAGAGCAGTTGCTAGACCATATCCTGATTGTAGGTTCAGATAAAATAATGTTCAATGCCTCTACTGCTGATATAGCCGACAGTTATGTGTTTGAAACACGCCGTCAAGGAGAGGACATGGCAGATGTTATCTATTCGGAATACGGCGTGCAAGGCACTCAAGTGATAGCCAAACGTGGTGATAAGGAAGAGACTCCGATAAATCTTGAGATGTTGTTCAATGCTGTGGTAGGAGGTAAGTTATAGTAGGTGTATATCTTAGCATTAATCATTTAAAACAAATATCATTATGTATAAATCATTTAAGTTCAACAATATGTGGCACACTTTCCAGTGGATGCTTTTCAGTAATAGGCGTCAGCTTATTACATATTTTATAGGTATAATTATTGCAACATTTGTAGGTGGAGAGTTACTGGTCTTGGATTTAAATCATTCCAATATTGCCGCTCGTGATATTTATTTTCATGAAAACTATAATGCTGCTAGTCTATATCTTGTTTATTTGTTTGCCTACGGTCTGTGGATGTTGTATGGAGCGAATCAGATGTTTGATTTTATGAAGAGTAAGCAGTCAGCAATAACTTATTTGATGCATCCAGCAACAGTAGCAGAGAAATATGTAGCCCGTTTGGTATATGTCTCACTTTTGTGGGCGATGATAGGTGGAGTAGGATTGCTTGTGGGTGATTTTCTGCGTTGGATTATTAATGTTGTGACATTAGGTAGTCATACACAGATGGCAATAGTGTATTTCTTGGAACAAATACTAAAACCACTTGCTTTTGAATTATGTGGTGATAGCAGTGCGCGGGTAGGGATTTCTTTGGTAAGTATCATTTGTGTATGGATGTATACATTCTATATTCTTGGCAGTGCTGTGTTTAGACGCTATCATTTGTTGTTGACAACAGCAACTCTCGTGTTTGTAATGGTTTGCCTTATAAATAGTGATATTGTTAATGAAGGCGGTGTTGCATTAACTTATGTCATATTTATTGTATTGTCGATAGCCAATATCGTAGGCTCTTATATGATTTTCAAGCGGATGCAGGTTATTAACAACAAGTGGTTAAATATATAAAGTGTATCATTATGCAGTTCAACAACGACAAACCAATATACCTCCAACTTGCCGACCGTCTTTCCGATGACATTGTTGACGGAAAATACAATGACGACGATCGTGTGCCGAGTGTGCGCGAGTTTGGTATGTGTTTTGAGGTGAATACAAATACTGCTGTGAAGGCATACGACATACTTTCGCGTGACAATGTAATATACAACCGTCGCGGTCTTGGCTACTTTGTCACTCCAGGTGCACGAGAGAAGATAATGGAAGCGCGCCGCACAGAGTTCATGAACTCTGTGTTGCCCGACGTGTTCCGCCAGATGCGTATGCTTGGCATAGGCATTGAGGAGTTGACAAGAATGTGGAAAGAAGACATTAAGAAATAAAACAGTAAAGTATAGTTATATAACTATGGATAAGCAATCGAGGTACCAGAAGCTTCTTTCGCAGATAGAAGTCTTCGCAAATGCTGACGACAATCCAATCAGCGTATTGTCAAATTGTGCGGCAGTGATGAAAGTAGTCTTCCCAAAGGAATACTTTTGGGTGGGTTTTTATATTGTAGATGGTGACGAACTGATACTCGGTCCGTTCCAGGGCACTCCTGCATGTACGAGGATAAAGTTCGGTCGTGGTGTTTGTGGCATAGCATGGATGGAAGGTCGCAGTCTTGTAGTAGAGGATGTTGAGGAGTTTCCTGGTCACATAGCGTGTTCGTCGCTGTCAAGATCGGAGATTGTAGTACCATTGTTTTCAGACGGAGTAGTAATAGGCGAGATAGATATCGACAGTACCGAACTGTCAACATTCGATGATGTGGACAGAGAATATCTCGAAAAGGCAGCTGAGAAGATTGCTCCGTTTATGGCAAAGATCTCAAAAGCAGCTTCTTGCAAAATGTAGATTTTACAAACTTTTATTGACGTTGACAGAATGGTTTGGGTGTATACTTAATCTGTTCTGTCAACGTCATTTGGAGGGTATGTTGCGTTGGCATATCCTCTTTTAGTTTATGCTTTGGTAAGATGAAAATGTTATAGATATTGAAGATATCTGATAAGCTGTTAAGCTAATTTTGAAAAAATGTTTATCTTTGCATTTGTTATAGTTATATAAGTGATACCATTATGGATAAGTTTACAAATAGTACATTCCTTATGTCAGCCCTTGCCGATGGCAACGAGATGGCATTTGACGCATTGTTTGTGGATTATTATCCCAAGGTATTACAGTTTGTAATGCGTTTTTGTCGTGAGAAGAGTGAGGCTGAGAACATAGTTCAGGATCTTTTTATGGAACTATGGATTAAGCGTGAACGTTTTTTGAAGATAGAAAATCTCGACAATTATCTTTTCATTTCTGCTCGTAATGCTGCCATACATTGTGTGAAGCAGTCGCTTGTGTATTGTGATGATGAGTCGGCATGTGATATTCAAGGCAATGATGTGACGGGTGATATGAAGTTGTGCTACGAGGAACTTTATGATATAATAATGAGCGAGATAGACTCTATGCCCGAGCAGCGTCGCCGTGTGTTTGTTATGAGTCGTGTAGACGGACTGAGCAATGCTGATATTGCCGAGCGTCTTGGCATAAGCAAGCGTACTGTGGAGACGCATATTTCTGTTGCACTTGCCCATTTACGCAAGTTATTGCCATTACTTGTAATGTTAACATTGATTAACTATAAGTAGCTACGTGTGGTTGCCGGTTTTTTACTCTTATTAATGTAACCTAACAATAATAAGAGAAAACCGTATGATAAAGATTAAATGTTTATTGTTACTGGCTTTCATAACATTTTGTAATGTTGTAGAAGCTTCCAATAACAACCGCGTTATACCAGTTCCTTCTGTTGCACAGTTGAATTGGCAAAATGCGGAGATTGCTGCTGTATTCCATTACGATTTGCATGTATTTGACGGTGTCAGATATAGTCAACCCCATAATAGAATAACTCCCATTGCAGACATGAATATATTCAATCCACAATATTTAGATACCGACCAGTGGATACGTTCTGTAAAAGCAATGGGAGCCAAGATTGCAATTATTACGGCAACACACGAGACCGGTTTTGCGATGTATCAGTCTGATGCCAATCCTTATTGTCTTAAGGCTTTAAAGTGGCGTGACGGTAAAGGCGACATTGTCAGAGATTTTGTAAACTCATGTCGAAAATATGGTATTTTGCCTGGTATATATATAGGTATACGTTGGAACTCGTTTTTAGGTGTTCATGATTTTATGATGCCTAATGATGGTAGTGAATTTCAGAAGAATCGTCAGAAGTTTTACAATTGTATGTGTGAGCGTATGACAGAAGAACTTATGTCACGATATGGTGAGTTAGCTGTTGTATGGTATGATGGCGGTGGTCATGGTCCTGAACTTGGCGGACCTGATATTTTACCAATAGTTGAACGTTATCAGAAGAATATAATATTCTATCATAACAGTCAGCGTGCAGATATGCGTTGGGGAGGCTCAGAAACAGGAATGGTACCATATCCATGTTGGGGTACTTATCCTTTCCCGTATTCTCATTCTAAGAATCAAGATATAATATTCAAAGATGACAATCGACTTCTTAAGAACGGTGATCCAGATGGTGACTATTATATGCCTGCTATGTCTGATGTCCCATTGCGTGGATATAATGGACGTCACGAATGGTTTTGGGAACCGGATGACGAATCGCATATACAGCCTCTTAACAAGTTGATTGAAATGTATTATAATTCAGTCGGACACAATTCAACATTGATTATTGGTGTAACTCCCAATCCAAGAGGTTTGTTGCCTGCAGCTGACAGTATCAGAATGAAGCAGTTTGGTGATGAAATAAGACGCCGTTTTGCAAAACCTTTGGCTGAGGTAAATGGTTGTGGAAAACAACTGGAGATAAAGTTGAAGACTCCATGCCAAGTCAATGCTATTGTATTATGTGAAGACATAAGTAAAGGTGAACGTGTGCGTCAGTATAAAGTAGAAGGAAAAGTGAACGGCAAGTGGAAAATGTTGACTACAGGCTCGTGTATCGGTCATAAAAAGATTGATACAGTAGTTGCAGATAAAGTCTCGGCATTGCGGTTACGTGTAGATAAAGCCGTTGATGTTCCACATATTTCCCGTTTTGCTGTATATGCTTATTAAAATGAAAATACAGATAACAGGTAGAAATGTATGAATAAGAATAAGATAGATGAACTGCTTAAGCGCTATTGGAATGCTGATGTGCCCCAAATGCCTGAGAACGAAATTGACAATGCACTTGAGGCATTTCGAGATAGAAGAAGTGCTTATGAACGAAAGTGTAGTCGTAGGAAGATGGTGCTGGGTATAATAAAGTATGCAGCAATGTTTGTATTACCACTGTTAACAGCATTGGTAGCCTGGAACTATTCGGCTGAATATTACGCCCAAGGCAATGAACTTACGGAGTATTACGTTCCTGAAGGGCGTATAGACAGTCTTCTGTTGTCTGACAATACACGTGTTATAGTTAACTCAGGTACGTCTATTATCTATCCGCATAAATTCAATTCACGTTCTTTTTATAGAAATGTGTATGTAAATGGAAGTTGTCACTTCGCAGTCACTAAAGACTGTAATCATCCATTTGTTGTGAATATGGGTAGTCTGAAGGTTAAGGTGCTTGGAACTCATTTCACAGTAGACTCATACAACGATGATGATAATATCACTGTAACACTTGAGGAAGGATTGGTTAAGGTATCTGACCAAAAGCATTCGGTGATGTTGCATCCCAACGAACAGTTGATTTACAATCGCAGCAATGGTAAAATGATAAAGCAACGAGTTGACGCATTGACTTATAATTCATGGGTGCATGGCGAACTCAATTTTGTTGCTCAGCCATTGTCTGAAATTATACATACTCTTGAGCGCAGCTATAATGTGAAGATAGAAGTAGCTTCTGGGGTAGATATGCATAAACGATATACTATGAACTTTATAAAGAACGAAAGTATTGAAAGTGTGATGAAGGTACTGGCTACTATATCAGGCAATATATCATACTCACAGAACGGAAACAAAATAACGGTCCGTAAGAACCAATAATTAAAGACCTGATACTACAGAGAAGTAAGACAAACTTAATATTAACAATAATACTAACAAAAAATGAACATCTTTATGAACCGAAAAACAGCCGCTACGCTTGCGCTTTGCATGTCGATGTCGGTTGGTGCATTTGGACAAAAGCAGGTGATACATCTGCAACGTACCAAGGCAACAGTAGAAAGCTTTGTGAAGGCCATTGAAAAACAGACTAACATGTCGGTGGATTTCACACAGAATGCTTTGAATCTAAATCGCAATGTAACGGTAAGCAGTAGCAAATTGACATTGTCAGAATTGCTTGATGAGATTTTGCGTGGACAGGGTCTCTCATACAAAATCATGGATCGTCACATTGCCATAGTTTCTAAGAATGGAGAAAGTCGTGTTGCACAGCAGCATTCAAACAAACCTGCAAAATATGAGGTGAAAGGCTCTATTGTTGATCCGAATGGTGAACCGATTATTGGTGCAACTATTGTAGAGCAGGGTACTAACAATCGTACAATAACAGACATCGACGGTAACTTTACATTGAAGACTTCGGCAGAGAATCCTATGCTGAATGTTTCATATATAGGTTTTACCGAACGTCAGATCAAGGCCCGTGTAGGACAGAACATGTCTATAAAGATGCAAGAGAATTCCCAGGCTTTGTCAGAAGTTGTTGTGGTGGGATTTGGTACACAGCGCAAATCTAATATTACAGATGCTATTACTACAGTCGACACAAAGATGCTTTCAGACCGTCCTGTAACCAACTTGAGCCAGTCGCTTCAAGGTACAGTACCAGGTTTGAATCTTTCTGTAGGCGGATATGGTGGACAGCTTGGTCAGAGTATGAATGTTGCCATTCGTGGTACTGGTACTATATCTACTGGTTCAAAGGCTGCAACACTTGTGCTTATTGATGGTATTGAGGGAAATATGGATGATGTCAATCCTGATGATATCGAGTCAATTTCAGTATTGAAGGATGCTGCTGCAAGTTCGATTTACGGTTCGCGTGCAGCGTTTGGTGTGATACTCATCACCACCAAGTCGGGTAAGGCCGACCGTACTAATGTGTCGTATACAGGAAATGTCAGATATTATGGTCCGGGCAACCTTCCAAATCCTATGAACTCATGGGAGTTTGCCAACTATTTCAATGATGGTTGTGTAAATGATGGTGTAACGCCTATCTTCAATGATGACACACTTGAGCGTATACAGAAATACATGAATGGTGAGATTAATACTACCACCATAGCCAACGCTAATGGTAACTGGCAGTTCCATGAGAAGGCTAATGATAATGTGAATTGGTGGAAGACTCATTTCAAGTGGTCGTGGGCACAAGAGCATAATGTGAACGTAAATGGTGGAAATGCAAAGAACCGCTATTATGTATCGGCTAATTATCTTGGACAGGACGGTAACTTGCGTTATGGTGATGATAAGTTCAAGCGACTTACTACCAACTTCAAGTATAATGCCACTCCATATGATTGGCTTGATGTGCAGGTAAATGCACGTTACATATACAAGAATCTGGATAATCCGCTTTACACAGATCTTGGTGGACTCCTTTATCACGACATCTCGCGCCTGTGGCCTATGATGCCATTCAAGGATCCTAACGGATACTATATGCGTAATGGTAAGCTCAACCAACTTACAAACGGCAGCCGTTCGGAGACTTCTACCAATGATGTGTATTTTCAGGGTCAGCTTGTGTTTCATCCGTTGAAGAATTGGAACATAACTGGAAATGTAGGATTGCGTTCGGTCAATCGGTTCCGTAAGCAGAATCTTAATACTGTATATGAACACAATGTGAAAGGTGAACCATTGACATTGGCATATGGCAGTTCGTATACTACTGGTCAGACTGCTGCTATGCAGTATTGGTTGCGTTCAAGTATGGTTACAACCAACCTCTATAGTGACTATTCGTTTGCTATTGACAAGCATATGTTCAAGCTTATGGTTGGTATGAACACTGAGAAGTACAACAACCGTGACCTTGACGTGCAGCGAATGGATCTTATCACCGAGATGGTACCAGAAATAGGTGGTGCTACGGGTCTTGACAAGATAAAGGATGCAGGTGCATATTCATGGGCTACTGTTGGTTTCTTCGGTCGTCTCAATTACGATTACGAAAACCGCTATTTCCTTACCGCTAACATACGTTATGACGGTTCTTCACGCTTCTTGAGTGATGATCGTTGGGGATTGTTTGGTTCTGTATCAATGGGATGGAACATTGCAGCTGAGAAATTCTTCAAGGTTGACGAGCGCATAATAAGCCTGTTGAAGCCTCGCGTGTCATGGGGTACATTGGGTAATCAGAATACCAATTCGTATTATCCTTTCTATTTGCTGCAAGACGTGAATGCTGCAAGTGGCTCATGGCTAATGGACGGCAAGAAGCCTACTGTTGCTTCTGTGCCTGGTACAATCAGTAATTCATTGACATGGGAGACTGTGAGATCAATAAACATTGGTTTCGATTTGGCAATGCTCAATAACAGATTGACCATGAACTTTGACTATTATAACCGTAAGACCTCAAATATGGTTGGACCGTCAGGTGAGATAGCTTCGGTATTCGGTACAACTCTGCCAAACAGCAATAATACTGACTTGCATACACGTGGTTGGGAATTGGCTGTCAACTGGCAGGATTATATTGGAAAGGTACGCTATAATGTAGGCTTTAATATCTCTGACGCACGTACATTCATTGATAAATATCCTAATGCTTCAAAGTCTTTGTCAACCTATTATGAGGGACAGGAACTTGGCGAGATATGGGGATATGTCACCCATGGTATAGCCAAGAGTCAGGAGGAAATGGATTCGTGGTTGGCCAACAACAAACCTTCTTGGGGTTCAGGTTGGGGCGAAGGTGATATCATGTATGAAGACCTCAATGGTGATAAGGTGATAAATACAGGCTCGAACACTCTTTCTGACCCTGGCGACCGTAAGGTTATAGGTAATTCTACACCTCGATACAACTTTGGTGTCAATATGGGACTTAGTTGGAATGGATTCGATTTCAGTATGTTCTGGCAAGGAGTAGCCAAGCGAGATCTGTGGTTGACCGGAAATATGTTCTGGGGTCTCAATGGTGGCGAATGGCAGTCAACTGGTTTCAAGGAGCATCTTGACTATTATCGTCCTGAAAATACGACATCTGTGTTTGGTCCGAATACAAATGCTTATTTCCCGCGTATTTACATGAATTCTGGCAAGAACCAGTACACACAGACACGTTATCTGCAAAATGGAGCATACGCAAGACTGAAGAACATACAGTTGGGCTACACTCTGCCTAAGTTCTTGACTAATAGAATAGGTCTGCAGAAAGTGTATTTGTATGTGAGTGCCGAGAATCTGCTGACTATATCAAGTCTTCCTGATTCCTTCGATCCGGAAACTGCATATTCAAACTATTCGGGAGCAAATACCGGTAAGGCTTACCCATTGCAGAAGACTGTTTCGTTCGGTCTAAATGTATCATTCTAAAATAAATAATTAAAAATGAAAAAGCAAGTAATAACATATATAGGTCTGTTGGGCATTACTTTAACAGCAGTGTCATGCAATGACTTTCTTGACAGCGAGCCGATAGCAGAAGTTACTACCAATGTATATCTGCACAAAGAGGGCGATCTTGCTGCATATGCTGCAAAATTGTATGACGACAATGATATATTGCCGTCTCATGGTTCGGCTACGTATAATCTTGGATTGTTCAGATTAGACAATGGAACTGACAATCAGACATCAAATACACCATCCAAATTGTTTGTCAAAGGACAGTATCATGTCAGCGAAGACGGTACCAACCTTTGGAAATCGTATATGAAGAAAATACGTTCTACCAACTATTTTCTTGAGCGCGTACCAAATTATTTGGAGCAGGGGCAGATAAAGGGTAATTCAACCAATATAAAGCATTATATAGGTGAGATGTATTTCTTCCGTGCCTATATCTATTATATGGCATTGCGTGATTTCGGTGATTTCCCGATAGTAAAGAATGAGTTGGATGACGATTATAATAATGTGCGTGAGGCTTCGCGCCGTCGTCCGCGTAATGAGGTGGCTCGTTTCATTCTTGAAGATCTTGACAATGCATACAATCTTATGAGTAAAGTTCCTCCTATGAGCAATCGTCTTACAAAGGATTGTGCTGCATTGCTTAAGAGTCGTGTGGCATTATTTGAAGGAACATGGGAGAAATATCATAAGGGTACAGCCTTTGTTCCTGGTGGCAACGGATGGCCAGGCGCAAGTGCTGACTATCTAAAAGGATTTACCATTGATTTGGACAAAGAAATCAAGTTCTTCCTGCAGCAGGCTGTTGATGCAGCAGACATCGTAGCGTCATCCCATCCTTTGTATGGCGACTATGCTGCGTTGTTTAATTCAGTTGATTTGAGTTCAATGCCCGAAGTTTTGTTGTGGCGACGTTACAGTCTGGCATCTGGCAATACTTCATATCATTGGGTTGTAAGCTATCTGCAGCGTAATGGTGGTGGTAACCTTGGATTGACAAAGTCGTTTGTTGATTCTTACTTGATGAAGGATGGTTTGCCCATATATGCAGCCAATTCTGGCTATGAGGGAGATGATACCTATCAGCATCTGTTTTCAGACAGAGACCCACGTATGGATCAGACAATTCTTAAGACAGGTGACTTGTTATCTACAAAGCCTAATCTGATAGAATATATAAAGGCATCAGACAAATGTGGATATTTCTACCGTTCACCTATTTTTGAGGGGCAGGCAGAGAATAGTTGCGTTACAGGATATTCATTACGTAAGGGATTAAATACGTCAGGCGATATGCAGCCGACAAATGAGTCGTACACTGGTTGTCCGGTATTCAGAGCAGCTGAGGCTTATCTGAATTATATTGAAGCTTATTATGAGCTGAATGGCTCGCTTGGTGGAAACTGTGACCAGTATTGGAAAGCATTGAGAACAAGAGCCGGAGTAAGTACCGACTATCAAAAGACTATCGACAATACCGATATGTCTAAGGAGACTGACGACTGGGGAAGTTATTCGGCAGGACAGCAGGTTTCGGCTACATTGTACAATATACGTCGTGAAAGACGAGTAGAACTTGTAGCTGAAGGACTCCGACTGATGGACCTTAAGCGTTGGCGTGCTCTCGATCAGGTAAGGGCTTATCAGGTGCGTGGTGTCAACTTCTGGGATAATATTTATAAGCTGTATACACAGCCAACTCCCGAGGATGCTTCCGAACCGCTTAAGTCAATATCATTGATAGAATATGGCAATACTTCGGAAACCGCAAACATATCAGCAAAGAGCGATCAGTATGCTTCAGGTAAATATCTGTTGCCTTATCGTAAGAACAAGGCTAACATTGGATTTGACGGACTTACATGGACTACGGCAAATTATCTGTATCCAATAAGTAATGTAGAATTCAAGCTTACAACAGCTGTCGAAGGTTCTAACGATTATTCGACATCGTCTATTTACCAGAATCCAGGATGGAGTACTGAAGACGGTACTTTGCCTAATGAATAAGTATGCATTCTGCCTATAGATTGAAAAATAGTAAATATGAATAAAAAGCTTTTAGCTGCAATGACTGCCACATCCTTTGTTGGATGTGGCAGTTTATATGCACAGCAATATGACCGCCCAAATATTATCGTGTTTATTGTTGACGATATGGGGTGGCAAGACACTTCGTTGCCATTTTGGGACAAGAAGACCAAGTACAATGAAATGTATGAGACTCCTAATATGGAACGATTGGCTAAGCAGGGTGTTATGTTTACACAGGCTTACGCATGTCCGGTAAGTTCGCCAACACGTTGTAGTCTTATGACGGGTATGAATATGGCGCGTCATCGTGTTACTAATTGGACTTTGCAGCGTGACAAGACTACTGACGACAAGAGTGATACGGTTACTCTGCCCGAGTGGAATTGTAATGGTATTGCCCAAGTTGGAACTGTGCCACGTACCACAGTTGCAAAGTCGTTCGTTCAATTGCTTAAGGATAGTGGCTATCACACAATACATTGTGGTAAGGCGCATTGGGGTGCTATCGATACTCCGGGTGAAAATCCATGTCATTTCGGCTTTGATGTGAACATTACAGGAACAGCAGCAGGAGGTCTTGCTACATATCTCAGCGAATTGAATTATGGACATACACGTGATGGCAAGCCTTATGCTCTTAATTCTATTCCAGGACTTCAGCCTTATTGGGGAACTGGTACTTTTGTCACAGAGGCTCTGACCAAAGAGGCTGTGAAAGCTCTTGACAAAGCCAAGAAATATGGTCAGCCGTTCTATCTTTATATGTCGCACTATGCTGTTCATATCCCTATAGATAAGGATATGCGTTTCTTCCCTAAGTATGTGCGCAAAGGTCTTTCAGACAAGGATGCTGCCTATGCTTCATTGGTGGAGGGTATGGATAAGAGTTTGGGTGATATTATGGACTGGCTTGAAAAGAACGATGAAGCTAAGAATACTATCATCGTTTTTTTGGGTGACAATGGTGGACTCGCCACTTCCGAAGAATGGCGTGACGGTCCTCTTTACACACAGAATTCACCACTTAAATGTGGCAAGGGTTCAATGTATGAGGGTGGTATCCGTGTGCCGTTTATTGTGAAATGGAACGATGTCGTAAAGCCTGACACCCGCAATAATACCAGCATAATGATTGAGGATCTTTTCCCTACAATTCTTCATATGGCACGCATTGACGACTATAAGGTTCCGCAGACTGTAGATGGTAAAGACATTGTCCCTCTTCTTGAAGGCAAGAATGATGCGACATTCAAGAACAGGAGCATTGTGTGGAATTTCCCAAACATTTGGGGTAATTCAGGACCTGGCATTAATTTGAATTGTGCTATACGTCGTGGCGATTGGAAACTTATATATAATTACCAAACGCGTCAGAAGGAACTTTACAATATTCCGCAGGACATTGGCGAGAATAATAATCTTGCTGATAATAATCCATCAAAGGTTAAGGAATTGTCCACAATCCTTGGTAAGACTCTTAGGCAGATGAATGCTCAAAGACCAGTCTTTTCTGCAACCTCAAAGCCTTGTGCTTGGCCTGATGAATAGTTTTAAAGCAGTTTACTTGAACTGAACCAACTCTACAAAGTAATATAATGATACTTGGCCATTTATTATTATATTAAACACCACTTTAATATATAATATTATGCAAAGTATCATTATATTACTTGTGAATGCACATTCCGTGACTTGCGTACGGAACTGATAATTATGAACTTTTACTTATTCTGAGACGTTTGTATCTGTCTCCTAATACGAATACGTATTCATCTGCCAACGATAACGTCTTCATCTGCCAACGATAACGTCTTCATCTGCCAATGATAACGTATTCATTCTTCCGCTTTCAAAATATTAATAATTCTTATCAAGACATTTGTGTTATGGTTTTAACGAGGCTGTCTTGAGCTAATTCTTTTCAGTATCCATAATGCTGAGAAAATCATTGCTATGCCGAATATCCATGAAATTGCGGCACTTGCTATTACGCCTAATTGTTGTGTGAATCCTGCTACGACGAATGTCAGGAACGACACGGCGGCTACTGTCAGGGCGTACGGCAACTGCGATGACACATGATGTACGTGCTTGCATTCAGCACCTGCCGATGCCATAATGGTTGTGTCGGATATCGGTGAGATGTGATCGCCGCAAACTGCACCTGCCATACATGCCGATATGGAAATGATGCGTAGCGGTGCTGCAGCCGGGAATACGGCTATGCATATTGGAATGAGTATACCGAATGTTCCCCAAGACGTGCCGGTTGCAAAGGCAAGCAATGCTGCCACGATGAATATTATTGCCGGTAGCAGCATCTGGAGTCCTGAGGCACTGCTTGCAACTACGCCTGATACGTATTCGGCTGCACCAAGCGAGTCGGTCATGCTCTTCAGTGTCCATGCAAGTGTAAGTATCAGTACGGCTGGAACCATGGCTTCAAAACCCTTGATGAGGCAACTCATGGCATTGTCGAACTTCAGTGTGCGACGTACTACGAACATTGTTATTGTAAGAATCAATGCTGCAAGCGAACCGATAACCAATCCTACTGATGCGTTGCTTGCTGCAAAGGCATCTACAAAGTTATGGTGGCAATCGCTTGTAGTGTCGAAATATCCGCCTGAGTAAAGCATGCCAGCCATGCAGAACACTATGAGCATCAAAATCGGGACTACAAGGTCTACGACCGAACCGTTGGTAGTTGTCGGCTTCTTGTTGTCTTGCTTGGCACCAACACCATGCTCTACGATATGCAGCTTTGTGTCGATAACCTCGTCCACTTGTCCGCCTGTGCGCTCATACCATTCCTGCAAGCGTACGTCGTACTTGCTCATAGCCTTGAAGTCGAAGCCCGACACTACAATCATAAACATGAAGATAATGGTGAAGAATGCGTAGAAGTTGAACGGTATAGCCTGACAGAACAATGCCAGTCCATTCTCTCCGCCAGACACAAATCCGGATACTGCTGCCGCCCAACTTGATATGGGCGATATGATGCAGACCGGAGCTGCTGTGGAGTCTATGAGATAGGCGAGCTTTTCTTTTGTCACACCGTGGCGTACGGTTATAGGACGCATTACGGAGCCAACTGTCAGGCAGTTGAAATAGTCGTCGATGAAGATGAGAATGCCGAGAATGATAGTGGCTATCTGTGCGCCTATCTTTGTCTTGATGTGTTTTGATGCCCAACGTCCGAAAGCTGCCGAGCCTCCAGCCTTGTTCATCAGCGATACGATAGAGCCCAGAATGACAAGGAACACGATAATGCCTACGTTCCATGGATTGGACAGGCATGAAATGAGTCCGTATTGTTTGGCATCTGAACCAGTTCCTACTGTGTCGTTGAGCAGATGTGTCAAGAAGCCTTCAAAGCCAGTGCCCATAGACATACTGTATAAAATAGCACCAAGCACTATGCCTATGAACAACGATGAATATACCTCCTTGGTCTTCAATGCCAGTGCAATGGCTACGACTGGAGGAAGAAGGGACCAGATTGTCCCAATAAAATTGAAGTCCATAATAAATTCTTATCTCATGATTTTTTCGGAGTGCAAAGGTAAGGCTTTTGCTGCAAAAAGTAAAACTAAAAAGTGTAATTGTATGAATAATCATTAGTTTTAAGTAACTTTGCATCATTGAATTACTTTTGAACTAATATTAATAAACCTCTATAACAATGACACCAAAACGAAACCTACTGATTGCTTTCATGTTTTTTATTGCATTGCAACTGTTCGCCGCTACGCCAATCGACGGTCTGCTTGAACGTATAGACAAGGGAGCGTCGCGCAAGATTATGACTGAAACGGTGCGTTCCGACCGTGATTTCTTTGAGATTACAAGCAAGAATGGCAAACCGCTTATCCGTGGAAACAACTACGTCAGCATTGCCTCGGGCATAAACTGGTATTTGAAGTATAGTGTGGGCGTACACCTTACATGGAACTCTATGCACGCTTCGTTGCCCGCTACGCTTCCGCTTGTGCAGGGGGTGGAGCGTCATACTACGGACATAAAGCACCGCTATTATCTCAATTATTGTACGCTGTCTTATTCTATGGCGTTCTGGGATTGGAAGCGTTGGGAACAGGAACTCGACTGGATGGCTTTGCATGGCATCAATCTGTGTCTTGACATCGTAGGCACAGATGTTGTTTGGCGTAATGTGCTGTTGAAGTTGGGCTATACGAAGGATGAGGCCAACGAGTTTGTTGCTGGTCCGGCATTCCAGGCATGGTGGCTTATGAACAATCTTGAGGGGTGGGGCGGACCCAACTCCGACAACTGGTATCAGCAGCGTGAGCGTCTGCAAAAGCAGATAATGAAGCGTATGAAGGAGCTTGGCATCAACGTATGTCTGCCAGGTTATTCGGGTATGGTGCCGCATGATGCCAAGCAGCGACTTGGGCTTGACGTAGCCGACCCAGGCAAGTGGAACGACTATAAGCGTCCGGCATTTCTGCAGCCCACTTCAAAGCGTTTCGCTGAGATAGCCTCAATATATTATAAGGAGCAGCAGCGTCTATATGGCAAGGCTGACTTCTACAGCATGGACCCCTTTCATGAGGGTGGTAATGCCGGTGGCGTAGACTTGCGTAAGGCTGGCGAGGCCATTATGGGAGCCATGAAGGATGTCAATCCAAATGCTGTTTGGGTGGTGCAGGCTTGGGGTGCATGTCCTTATCCGTCTATGATTAAGCATCTGAAGAATGGTGATATGCTTGTGCTCGACCTCTATTCGGAGAATCGTCCGCAATGGGGCGACCCGGAGTCGACATGGTATCGCAAGGAAGGATTCAACGGACACGATTGGGCTTTCTGCATGCTCTTGAACTTTGGCGGCAACGTAGGCATGTTCGGCAAGTTGCAGCATGTTGTCGACGAGTACTATAAGGCACGTCAGAGCAAGTTTGCCTCTACACTAAAGGGTGTCGGACTGACAATGGAGGGCATAGAGAACAATCCCGTGATGTACGAATTGGTAAGTGAGTTGCCGTGGCGCGATGCCAAGTTCGCATGGAAGGAATGGCTTCATGATTATGTTGAGGCACGTTATGGCAACATCAATAATGGCAAGGTGCACGATGCTTGGCTGCTTCTTGCCCGTTCGGTATATGGTGCTGGGGCTAAGATAGTAGAGCAGGGTTGTCATGAGTCTGTGTTGTGTGCCCGTCCGGCATTGGATGTATATCAGGTGTCGTCGTGGTCGGAAATGGAAGAGTTCTACAATCCCGACGACGTTATACGTGCCGCACGGCTTATGGTTGAGGCTTCGCATGAGGTGAAGTCGAATGCCAACTTCCGCTACGACCTTGTAGACGTAACGCGTCAGGCGATAGCCGAGCAGGCACGCTATGTCTATGATGAGATAGTGGCAGCATACAAGGCGAAGGACCGCAAGATGTTTGATTATACCACAAAGCGCTTCCTTGACATTCTGTTACAGCAAGACCGTCTGCTTTCGTCTATGCCCGACTTTATGGTAGGACGCTGGTTGCGTAGCGCAAGAAATATGGGATTGAACGATAAGGAGCGCAACCACTACGAATGGAACGCTCGTGTACAGATAACTACATGGGGCAATCGTAGTGCAGCCGAATATGGCGGACTGCGTGAGTATGCCCATAAGGAATGGAACGGTGTATTGGCTGACTTCTACTATCCGCGTTGGAAGGCTTACTTCGAGGCTCTTGCTGCCACACTTGACGGCAAGCCAATGAAGGATATTGACTTCTATGCAATGGACGAGAAGTGGTCGTTGCTACACAATGTCTATCCGTATGAGGCGCAAGGCAATCCTGTAGAGTTTGCGCAGACTGCGTTTGAAAATGTATTTGGAAAGTAAAATCTTCAAGCGATAATTGTTTCCTCGGCAGAGAAATGTCAATTATACGGGCTGAACCAACGGTCACCGGCGCATAGCGAAAAAGGTAAAGCCCAATAAGCTCATAGGAGGATGTGTCAAAAGTCAAACAAAGCGGGCTGAATGCCCAATAAGCTCATAGCCCAAGGCAGCACCTTGGGTGTACGGATTGAAAATAGCAAAACGCCCTGCAAGGGCAAAAGCATTGATAATTAACGCTTTTGCCCTTGCAGGGCGCATTGGTATTTGTGATACTTTTACCCAGGGCGGTGCCCTGGGCTATGTGCTTCTGCCCTCTTCGGGGCGTGTTGCTGTGACTTTTGAGGCTCCCTCTTTCTTGTTTTAATATCCGAAAATCTCTTCTGTAGAAATTCGCTTGATTGGAGCGATTTTCTCAAGAGCCTTGATGTCGAGGTTCTTCTCATCGCCGAGGATGAGGTAGCGCCACGGCTTGCGAGCCATGTTTTCGTTTTCAAACTTCACGATGTCTTCGAGAGTCAATGTAGGCAGCTGCTCGTAAACCTTGCGACGCAGGTCGTAGTCGATGCCACGCTGCTTGGCTGCGAGGTACGAGTAGATGATGTCGTCCTTGGTGATACGCTCTGAAGCGATGCGCTTTATTGTAGCCTGCTTTGCCAGTTCGAAGGCAGCTGGAGTCTGCGGCAGAGTGTCGAGAATGTTGCTGAACACGCGGATGCAGTCCATCATCTTGTCGTTTTGTGAGATGATGTAGGTGAAAGCGTAGTTAGGATTGCCCTTGCGACGTGGTGTGGCGTAGTTGGCAAATGCGCTATAAGCAAGTCCGCGGCTTTCGCGCAGTTCCTGGAACACTACTCCGTTCATGCCACCACCGAAGTACTCGTTGAACACTTCAATCTTGGCTTCATCCTCCGGGTTCCACTTCTGTCCCTCGTTGTGATACTGCACCATATATATGTTCTTTGCCTCGTAGGGTGCAATCCATATCTCGTTGGTCGGGGTCTGCTGCATAGTGTAGGGACGACCAGCAGGAACATCAGCCGGCGACTTAGCCACAGCATGGTTCTTGTCGATAGTGGCTACGAGCTGCTTCTCGCTCAGCGGACCGTAGTAGACGATGCTGTGCTTGTAGTTCTTCAGATTGCCAATCATGTCGACGAGAGTCTGCGGATTGGCGTTCACGAGTTCGGCGCTGTCGGGTATGTTGCGGAATGAGTTGTAAGCACCGAATTCGCCATACTGCTGCAGAGCACGGAAGTTGGCCTTCTGGCTGAGCTTGTTGTCGCGACGCGACTTGAGTTCCTGCTCAACAAACTTGCGGTAAGCGTTGCGGTCGACCTTGGCGTGGTTGATGACGTTCTCCATAAGGGTCATAGCCTCCTGCATGTTTTCGCCCAATCCACGGAGTGAGATGACCATATTGCTATTGCTTACGCTAATGTTGTACTCGCATGCCAGCTGATAGAAACGCTCCTGCACCTGCTTAGCCGACAGCTTGTCGGTGCCGAGATAGTCGAAGTAGTTCTTGGCATAAGGCAGCCACTTGTTGGCTTCTTCGCCCATTTCGAAGTAGTATGCCAGATTGAACAGCTGGTTCTGCTTGTTCTGAATGTAGTAGACGGGCAGCGCACGCTTGGTCTTGGTCTGAGTGATGTCTGTCTTGAAGTCGAGGAATCGCGGCTGGATAGGCTCCACCTTCGAGTCCTTTATCTCCTTGACAAATGCGCTCTGCATGTCGCGGTTGGTAGGAATGGCTGTGATTGATGGCTTGTCAATCTTCTTCTGCGAAGCGTCCTCGCCCTGCTTCTTGTACACGATGGCGTAGCCGTCAGTAAAGTGGCGGCGTGCGAAGTCGACAATCTGCTGCTTGGTCATAGCGGCAATGCGGTCGAACTTCTTTACCTCAGTCTGCCAGTCGCGTCCGTTGATGAATGTGTTGACAAAAGCGTCGGCACGCTTCTCGTTGTCGTCGAGCGATTGCAGGAATTCGAGTTTCATGTTGTTGACGATAGCAGGCAGCAGCTTGTCGCTGAATTCTCCCTTCTTCAGCTTCTCTATTTCGGCAAGGATGAGGCTCTTCACTTCGTCAAGGCTCTGACCCTCGTTAGGCATTCCGGCTATGATGAACTGCGAGTAGTCGCGCATGGCATAGTTGAAAACCTGGGCAGCCTGGCAACGCATGGGCTGATTGATGTTAAGGTCGAGCAGTCCTGCCTTGCCGTTATTCAGAATAGACGAAATCACCTCAAGCGTATCGTTCTGCAGAGCGGCTGCGCCATCCATCTTCCATGCCATCATGATGTTATCGGCCTCTTTGCCGATAACGGTTGAGCTGGCAGGCGATGTAAGGTTCTTCTGCACGGGGAACTGCGGATAGACAACGTTGTCGCTCTTCTTCCACGAACCGAAATACTTGTCGATAGTAGCCACTACCTTGTCGGGGTCGAAGTCGCCAGCCATACATATTGCCACGTTGTTGGGCACATAGTAGTGGTGGAAATAGTTCTTGATATTGGTGATTGACGGGTTCTTCAGATGTTCCTGGGTTCCGATAGTGGTCTGTGTGCCATACGGGTGGGTAGGGAAGAGCAGCTTGCCTATGGCAGCAAACTCCTTGCGTGTGTCGTTGGTCAGCGAGATGTTGAACTCCTCGTACACAGCCTCAAGCTCTGTATGAAAACCGCGTATAACCATATTCTGGAAGCGGTCGCCCTGAATGCGTGCCCAGTTCTCCACCTCGTTCGACGGAATGTTCTCCACATAGCAAGTCACGTCGGTAGAGGTATAGGCATTGGTGCCGTTGGCTCCGATTGACGACATCAGCTTGTCGTACTCGTTAGGGATGAAGTACTTGGCTGCAATCTGCGATACCGAGTCAATCTCGTGATACAGCACTCGGCGCTGGGCAGGGTCGGTTACTGTGCGGTAGTGCTCATATCGGCGCTCAATGTCGTCGAGATAAGGCTTCTCCTTGGCATAGTCGGATGTGCCGAACTGGTGTGTACCCTTAAACATCAGGTGCTCCAGATAGTGGGCAAGACCGGTAGTCTCGGCAGGGTCGTTGCGCGAACCCGTACGCACGGCGATGTACGTCTGTATGCGCGGCTGCTCCTTGTTTACCGACAGATAAATCTTAAGTCCGTTGGGCAGGGTGTAGATGCGTGTCTGCATCGGGTCGCCCTTAACGGTCTCGTAGTTGTAGGCTGATGCTTTGGAAGAAAAACAAAGTCCCAAAGTCAATACTGCAAAACTAAATAAATGCTTTATTTTCATACTTTTGATATATATATTATAGTATTTCAATCCAAGAGGTATCAAATCCAATAGATTCCAATGCTTTCTCTTGTGGCAGCAATTCTGGCTTACGAACTTTAAATTTCAACGCATCGTCAGGTACATGTGAAATTATAGTGAATTGTGAGCCATGTGGTTGCCATACAAACTGTTTAATGCCAGTGTGCTTGTTTATTCCTTCAAGATTGCTATTTGTGTTTTCTCTCCATTCAAAATCGGAAATATTAAAATGCTCAAGATACTCTTCGTAAAGAGTGAAATTTGTCAATTCGTCATTGCGAATAAGCACACTTACTCTAACACGTGGATAATGACAGAGAGCGATGTCTACTCGCGAATTCCATATTGACAAAACTGCTTCACCTGTTTTTTGTATGTCATCATGAGGGTCTTCTATTCCATACGAATAGTCTGGTGAACATCTTCCACTTATCAATCTTACAGCCTGTGAATTGAATGGATTTGTTGACTTTACTGTTTTCATTGACCACGCAGTTTTGTCTTTGGCTACATCAACTATACCAATGGGCCGGCTAAGATGTGTTCCTTCTACTGCTTTGGCAAAAATGTCTCCCCAGTCGTTTCCGGTAAGATCACGTCTACCTGTATACATCATATACACAATATCAGCTCCAAGTTTGTTTATAACATCCCTTGGTACTTTGTTGATGGGATGTAGTTCTGTTATGAGATTGCGTGAATCTCTTAGTTTTGGCTGTTTCATATTAGTTTTATCATTTTTTGTGCAACGGCACGTATCATAGGAACTGCAACGCTGTTTCCAGTCTGTCTGCGTATTTCAGAATGTGGCACAACTATTCTAAAACTCTCAGGAAATCCCTGAAGGCGCAATAATTCTCTTGATGTCGGACGTCGATAGCCGTTAATTAATAAATAATTGTAGGATGCTCCAGTACGTAGAGCGCAAGCGTATGGTAAGACAGATATATTACCCGATTTATTCTCATGCCATATAGACGGGTAAAACACTTTTTTGCCAGCAACGCTTTTCATTCGCTTTTCGCGTATCATATCTGAAGCCATTAGTTCTGGTGCAACTGTTTCTTCTGGCTCTAATATATCTGCAAGATTGTATGGCATTTTTTCAAAATCGAAATTAAAGGCCTCTGATGCTTCCTTGTTTAAGAAACCGACAATTATGACCCTTTCGCGTTTTTGAGGCAAGCCGAAATCAAGAGCATTAAGAATTTTCCATTTTACATAATATCCCAATTCAGATAGTGTTTCCAAAATAACTTTAAATGTTTTCCCTTTATCATGCCCAACAAGTTGTTTTACATTCTCTAACAATATAGCTTTTGGATGATGGTGGGCAAGAATTCGTGCTACCTCAAAAAACATAGTACCTCGTGTGTCTTCAAAACCACGCATCTTACCCATTATTGAGAAAGCTTGACAAGGAAAGCCTGCAAGTAACACATCATGAGAAGGAATGAAATCGGCCTCAATCTTTGTTATGTCTCCAAATGGAACTTCTCCAAAATTGCCAGTATAAGTTCGACATGCTGCAGCATCCCATTCCGAAGAAAACACACATTTGCCTCCTAATTCAGTAAATGGTAATCTAATACCACCTATTCCAGCAAAAAGATCGATGAACTTAAATTTTGAATTTACTTTATTATGAAAAGGTACATCTTCCCATTCTTTGAAAAGATTTAATTGGAACGGATTCTCACACAACATGTCTATTTCTTCTTTGGTTGCATTAGAATCCAATGAGTGTATATATTCCCGAAGGCAATAATTGGCCTCTTCTTTTTCTTGATAAGATGTAAAACCTTTATTGTTGAAATAGTGTGAGATTAGAGCCATACGGTCCTGTTCAGACCTTTCTCCATATATTCTTATACGATAAGTGCAGTCGTGCTTTTTATGCACGACTGTCTCTTCTGGGTATCTTTCTGTTTCGAATTTTACTTTTGTCATTATTACATATATAGCTTTTGGTTTTCGAAGTCCACCTCCTTATCAAGCTGTTCGTTGAAGTTGCGTAACACTTCCTCTTCAACGTCGCCCAGCTTGTATTCCTTTGCTGCGTCCTTCTTTATTTCGGCTATCCATGCCCGGCGGGCTGTGATGTAGTCGCTCTTGACGCGCTCCACATTCTCCTCCGTAAGCGATGTAAATCCGTAGTAGTCCATAATCATGCGGTACGACCATGCCCAACGGTATTCTGAGTACATAGCATTAATCTGTTCGAAACGTTCGGTCAGAGCCTCAGTCGTGTCGATGTCGCCTGATATTATGTCGTCAATAATGCGCTGCTCTTCCGATTCGGGCAGCAGCAGACCTGATATGTCTGTCCACGATCCTGTGCCGACAGTAGTGGTAGGTTCTACGGGAGCGTGGCGTTTCAGTACGGCACCCATATATATGCGTAGAGCTATGTCGTAATATTTGATGCCCTTGCGCAGCGACGAGTTCTTGATGACATATTCGTGATAGTTGTATGTCGAAACGTCTTCGCCCGAAGCCTCGCGCAGGTCTTCCAGTATCTTCTTGCCACGCAGAATCTCGCCTACGGTAAAAGGCGACAGCCAGTCGAAGTTGACTATGCTCTTGCGTGCGCCGTCGGGTCGCATGTCGCGCTTGGGCCATTTGCGTATGTCGCGGTATAGGCCAACTGTAGTGAGGTTGCGTCCCGGCACAAGATACATGGTGTCGTTGTAGGCAATGAGATAAGAGAAGGGCAGCGAGCGTGTGTCGGGATGATACATCAGTTTGCCGAAGCACACCGAGAAGGCTCCAATGTGTGCCGGCATCAGTATGTAGGCACCGCTGGCAGTCTTGGTTCCGCGCTCCAGGATGCCGTAGTGCATGGGTCCCATCTTATAGGCATGGTTGGAGAAGTTGGTGGCAGAGCCAGCGTTGTAGAACGAGAACTGTCCGCCAATGAGCAGCGAGCTCTTGTGATGTGATGCTGTGAACGGACCGCAGAATGCTGCGCACGCCTCGCCGTTCGACATATACGAGTTGGCGAAGAACACGCTTCCAGCCGCCGTAAATCCGTTGCTCAGCTTGCACGCCTCGCCCACGAAGCAGTCCTGCATCTTCACGCTGTTGATGATAGACGAGCCGTCGCTTATGATAGAGTTCTCGCAAATCACGCCCGTGCCGATGTAGACAGAAGCGTTGCTGTTGCTCATTATGGTGCAGTCGCTCAGTCGCGAAGCTCCCGAAATCTCGCAGTCGTCGTATATTACGGTATTGGTTATCTCCTTGGTGTTTACTATCTTCACCCTATTGCCTATCGTAGCCATTTCGGGCGATGTACGTTCTATCTCCTCACGTATCAGTCGGCGTATGGCATCCTTCAAAGCACGGTTGTGGAAATGCTTCACCATTAGCGCAGCCACCTGACTTGTCAGTCCATGATAGAGTATCAAGTTTCCTTCGCCCACCTCGTTGAGTACCGAAATGAGGTTGCCCTCGCCATAAGTGGCTCCGTCGGTAGTCTCCATGGTGCATACGTTTGAAATGATGCAGTCGTTGCCAATGACGTAGTTGTTGATAAATCCCGAGATGTTCTCTATGAGGCAGTTGTCGCCAATGGTCACATTACGCAATGTGGCGTTGTTCACGCCTGAGTGTTTCATGAAGCCGCGGCTTACCTCCACGTTGTTGTTGAATGCTCCGAGGCTGATGTCGCCGTAGAACATTACACGGTGGAAGAAGTTGGGCTTGAAATCGTCGCTCACTTCAATTCGTTGCCAGTCCTCTGCCCAGCAGCTGTTGGCTTGGAGAGCTGAGATTTCGTTGTCGGTTAAGTTTCTTTTTCCCATGTCGTTTTATTGATTATTATGGTGTGGTGTTGCCTCCTTTTATTCCACCTCATACAGGAAGTCGTTGTACGGATATTTCTGTACGTGCAGTTCGCGCACCTTCTTGTATATTGTTTCGCGGAACTCGTCTATATTCTCCTTTTCCTTTGCCGATATGAACATGCAGTTTTCGTTGAGGCGTGCCATCCATGTGCGCTTCAGTTCGTCGAGTGTGATGTTCTCCTTGGTGGCAGGAGTAAGGTCGTCCTCCTCCTTTTCGGTCCACGAATAGTTGTCAATCTTGTTGAACACAATCATCGACGGCTTGTCGGCGCAGCCCAAATCCTTCAGAGTATTCTCCACTACATTTATCTGCTCCTCAAAGTCGGGATGTGATATGTCTACAACGTGCAGCAGCAGGTCGGCTTCGCGCACCTCGTCGAGTGTCGACTTGAACGAGTCGACCAAGTCGGTAGGCAACTTGCGTATGAATCCTACTGTATCAGCCAGCAGGAAGGGCAGATTGTCAATAACCACCTTGCGCACAGTAGTGTCGAGCGTAGCGAACAGCTTGTTTTCTGCAAACACCTCGCTCTTCGACAGCAGGTTCATGATGGTCGACTTGCCCACGTTGGTATATCCCACAAGAGCCACACGTATCATGCGTCCGCGGTTCTTGCGTTGTGTAGTCTTCTGCTTGTCTATTTCCAGCAGTCGTTGCTTTAGCAGGGTGATGCGGTTGAGGATGATACGGCGGTCCATCTCGAGCTGCGTCTCACCCGGTCCACGCAATCCCACACTACCTTTACCGCCACCCGAACCTGAGCCGCCTCCTTGTCGTTCAAGGTGAGTCCACAGACGTTGCAATCGTGGCAGCATATAGCGGTATTGCGCCAGTTCCACCTGAGTCTTGGCGGCAGCCGTCTGAGCACGCATGGCGAATATGTCGAGAATGAGCGATGTGCGGTCGAGAATCTTCACGCCCAGCTCCTTCTCGATGTTGCGTATCTGTTTGGCAGAGAGTTCGTCGTCAAAGATAACCATTCCCACGGGACGTTCGGCATCTTCCTCGTCCTTGATATACTGGGCTATCTCCTCCAGCTTGCCCGAACCCACATAAGTAACCTGGCTCGGTCCGCCCACGCGCTGCGTAAACCGCTTCACGGTGACGGCACCTGCTGTGTCGGCGAGAAATTCCAGTTCGTCGAGATATTCTTTGGTCTTTGCCTCGTCCTGGTCCTTGGTGATAAGACCAACGAGTATGGCGGTTTCCGCCTTAACTTCTGATATTACAAATTCTTTCATCCAGTATGTATAATCTTTTAAAATACAAAATTATACAAAATACTTCACATCCGCAATTTACTGAATGTCAATTTGCTTAGTGCCGCCCATTTTTGTTGTTATAGTTCGTTCGGGATGCGTTCGGGATGCGTTCGGGATGCTATACAAATATAATACAGACGGTAAGAAATTGTTACAAAATGAAAAGTGATTCTAGAGTTTTGCTGAGTGGTTTTTTATGCTTTGTTTGTCGCCGGAAGCCATTCCTTTCTTCAATCTTACCCCTTTTGCCATGCCAATGTACCCCTTTAACTCTTCAATTGTACCCCTTTTACATTCCAATAGTGCTGCATTTGAAGCGCAAAAGTACAGTAAATGGAGTGCAATTGTACTCCTTTTGCTGCAAAATAGAGTCGTTTCAGCGTAACAGCTTTATGCGTATTGGAACTGAATATTGCGTAACATGCTGTGTACTAACGCTATAACTCAAACTTCTCAAAACTCGAGAATTTCGAACCAAAGATTTCCTTGTGCGTTCAACTCGCAGTTTTGAGCGGTTGAAAATACAAATATAGGATAGTGGCGAGGGTGAAAGCTTGCTTAATTAGCAGAAAAGATGTTCCGTGCAAATTTTATTATCGGTTTGCCAGCCTGTTCTGTTTTATTTTATTTACTTTTGCATCGTGTAATAGAACGTTTATAAATACTAACTTTTTCACTATATGATTATCAACAGATCGTTTTCTTCATCTTTATCGAATAAGGAACGTTTCGGCTCCTTGAAGAGCCTTGTCCTTTTGGTGGTTATCGCTATCTTAGCCACAAGTAATACCTATGCCCAAGCCAGCTTTGAGACTATCGACGGTTTACGCTATCTGATAGATTCCGATGTCAAGACTGCAGCGCTCACAGCTAACCCTAATGGCGAAAAGTATTCTGGCAATATCGTTGTGCCGGAAAAGGTAAAGGCAAGCGATGGAGTGGAATATCCGGTTACTGCATTTGCTGATTATGCATTTAAGGATTGCGGCGGATTGCAGAGTATCATAATTCCTTCTTCTGTTACCTCTTTGGGTAATAGCTGCTTTTATAAATGTTATGGCTTAACAAACATCACAATACCTACTTCAGTTACTTCTTTGGGTGAGAGTTGCTTTAGAGATTGTATTTAGAGCCTTATAACTAACCATAACTTACTATGACTAACTAACCATAAAGTATTGATTTTCAACACTCTTTGTTTTTTAATACTTTCTGAGTGCTTTTTGGCAGTTCCCGATTTTCCACATATTTTTGCAGCGTATTTCTACCGTGGAGAATTTGCGGAGCTTTTATTTTGTCATATTGTGAACGTAGTTGACAAGGGTTTACGAGTGGTTACGATGAAGGACAGATTTGAAGCTGATAGGCAAAAAGCGTTATATCGTGGATTGGGTTGACAAAGGTTGTCAATGGTTCACTTCCGTTTACTCCATAGGTGGAATACTCAAAGTATGTAGAACATAGCAATATCATAGAGTATGAGACCGACAAGAAAATGTGAATTTTGTGGCAAGACATTCGTGCCAAGAAGCGGTATGCAGAAATACTGTTCCGAGGAATGTCAGGCAGAGGCAAAACGTCTTAGGAAGAAAAGACAGCAGGAATTGATTAACGGTATTGAGCCAATCATGGATCTGCAACATCAGGAGTATCTTACCTTCTCCAAAGCTGCCATTCTGATGGGATGCACCCGACAGTATATCTACAAACTTGTGGCTAACGGAAAGTTGAAGGCATCAAGATTGAGCAGCAGAATGGCATTCGTAAGAAAGGCTGATATAGAGAAGATGTTTGAGGGTAATCCCTACAAGCGTGTGATTCCTGCCAGCAAGAGCAAACCCAATAAAAAGGCAAAAGCAGAAAAGCAAATACGAAAGCAGGAACCGACAAAGGGGAAAGAGGAGAATGAGGTGCTTGACTATTATTCTGGTGAGGAAGTGATGTCCATTTATAAGGTCAAGAAGTCTTGGCTCTACACCTCCGCCAAGCGCAACCAGATACCGATGTGCCGTATCGCTGGCAAGAACTATTACAGCAAACGGCATATTGATGAGTTCTTCGGTACTGCCGTTGACATCAACAGCATCACGGAATGGGTGACTGCTGATGATGTAGAGGATGCTTTCAGTATGAGCAAGTCGGCACTCAGGGCATATGCATATCGTCATAAGATACCCACCAAACGTGAGTATGGTCGCACCTATTATTCCAAGGAACATCTTGAAGAACTGCGCAGGACTGACCTCATGAGCGATGACAACTATTATACCACCGAACAAGTGCAGCTGTTGTATGGTCTGACAAGTGCCAATATCTGCCATATTGTGAGAGTTCACCATATTAGCAAGGTAAAAGTGGGTGTAAAGAACTTGCTTTTGAAGACGGATGTGGAGCGAGCAATGGCGGAAAGAGCAGCAAAAGGACTGTGATTTCAAATGATTTCAGCATTATCCATCAATGACTGCAAATAATTGGAGTCACGGAAGTATCATTCAGTTATTTTGCAGCCGTGAAGAGACACTTCACCATGAATAATCATCAATAATACATATCAGTTATGAGCAACATTTGCAAGACCGTATCA
>OBLG01000906.1_pt1 | contig 26734 bp, 30 predicted proteins | sample 1517451 | NCBI WGS metagenome assembly OBLG01 (sample SAMN04571694, study PRJEB22368) | human gut metagenome | biome: human gut; material: stool | host: Homo sapiens | place: Luxembourg | collected 2012-06-29
TAAAGAGTCTTTTCGGGCGCAAAGGTATAACAATTTTCGCTAAAAGTGTACTATTTAAGAATTGTTTTTTGTTTTATTAGTATAAAAAAGGTTCAATTTGAAAAGGGGTCCTTTTGGGTTGCAAAAGGGCTACATTTGCATTGCAAAAGGAGTCCTTTTAGAAGGCAAAAGGAGTCCTTTTGAAGTCTAAAAGGACTCCTTTTGCAGAGGCGCAATATAAATGCTGTTTTTATATAATATAAATGCCGTTTTAATATAATATAAAATGGCATTTATATTCAATATGAAAGTTGGTGAGCCTTATATAAGTTCTCCCTTATGCTCAATGCAGAACCGTTCGCCCAATGCAAAGCCTTCTTCGTACAGGCGTTCAAGTTTGGCGGTGTCCTTTTCCATTCGTGTCACCTCCATCGGACGTTCGGGACGGATGCATATAATCTTTCCTTCATCCTCAAGTTTTTCCACCAGTTCCAGTTGCTGACGATAAGCCTCAATCCTTCGGCTCAAAGCTACGCGCAGACGTGGGTACTTCTTATATATAAAATGTGGAATCTTGTGGTCGCGTCCGCTCGGTCGGTAGCCCCGGTTGCGTGTCAGCACGAGTACGTTCTTGCTGTGTCCCGTCTCAATGGAGTGCATCACGGGTATAGAATCGACAATGCCGCCGTCGAGCATAGGCGTTCCGTCAACGTTGACAATCTTGCATACGAAAGGCAGCGAGCTTGAAGCGTGGGCTATGTCAGTAAGACGCTGGCGGTCATGATGCTCCTGCAGATATTCGGCACGGCCCGTAAGGCAGTTGGTAGTGACCATCTCGAAGGTGGCGTCGCTGCCGAAGAAGGTATCGTAGTCGTAAGGGATATACTCGTTAGGGAATTTGTCGTAAAGCAATTTGGCATCCAATATGCAACCTTGCGTTACGAAATGGCGCATACCGATATAGTCGTAGCGCGCCAGATAGTCGATATTTGACACGCGGGCACGTCGCGGCTGGTGGCTCATATACGACAGACCATTGCACGCACCTGCCGAAACAGCCACTACATGTTTGAAGTAAAGGTCGTGTTTCATAAAGCCGTCGAGCACGCCACTTGTGAAAACTCCTCGCATGCCACCGCCCTCAAGCACCAGTCCTGTATTACTGTCAATAGTCATAATGTCCCTTTCTTTGATGTTTTTCGTCTGCAAAAGTAGTCAATTTATGCCATATTGCCAATATGTTTGTCACAAAAAATGACAATATGTAAATTTAATCCGAAATGCTGTTATATCTGTATCTTTATCTCATAATAAAACATAAAAAGCCTGTTGCGTTTTGGTTATTCTTTCGAATTTATTAACTTTGCAATGCATTATTATCATATTTGTAACCTAATAGTATAATTATGTTTGACAAGGCAACCTACGTGAACCGCCGCGCCAAGCTTAAGGAGCTTGTAAAGAGTGGCATTATAATACTGTTTGGCAATAACGAGTCGCCGTGTAATTTCCCAGCCAATGGCTATTATCCGTTCCGTCAGGACTCTTCGTTCCTGTATTATTTCGGACTTAACCGTGACGGACTTGTTGGTGTCATCGACATCGACAACGACATCGAGACACTTGTTGGCAACGACATCGATATAGAAGACATTGTGTGGTATGGCAGTGTTAACAGTGTGCACGATATGGCTGAGAGCGTCGGCGTGAAGAATACTGCGCCCATGAAGAGCCTCAAGACCATTTGCAACGATGCCATGCGCCAGAAGCGACGCATCCACTTCCTCCCGCCTTACCGCCACGACATCAAGATACAGATATTCGACCTGCTTGGCGTTCATCCCGTCCAGCAGAAGGAGGCAGCCAGCATGGATCTCATCAAGGCTGTCGTAAAGATGCGCTCTACGAAGGAGGCTCAGGAGATAGAAGAGCTGGAGCGTGCCTCGGTGATTGGCTATAAGATGCACACAACGGCTATGCGTCTGACCAAGCCCGGACTCACCGAGAAGTATGTAGCAGGACATGTTGACGGCACAGCCAATTCTTATGGCGCAATGGTCAGCTTCCCCACCATATTCAGCCAGCATGGCGAGATCATGCACGGTAGTCCGTCGATGTCAGAACTCGAAAGCGGTCGACTCGTATTGTGCGACTGCGGTGGCGAGACCATCAACAACTACTGCTCTGACCATACACGTACATTCCCTGTCAACGGCAAGTTCACACAGCGTCAGCTTGAAATCTACAGCATAGTTGAGGCTTGTCACGACCACGCACTCGACGTAGCCAAACCTGGTGTGAAGTATATGGACGTACACTTCTCGGTGTGCCGCCTTATGACCGATCGCTTGAAGGAACTCGGACTGATGAAGGGCGATACAGAAGAAGCTGTTGCTGCAGGTGCTCACGCCATGTTCCTGCCTCACGGACTCGGTCACATGATGGGTATGGATGTGCACGATATGGAGAGTCTCGACCAGATAAACGTAGGCTTCGACGAAGAAACTCGTCCGCGTCTCGACCAGTTTGGCACCAATTGTCTGCGTATGGGACGCCGCCTTGAGGAAGGTTTCGTCGTAACAGACGAACCTGGTATCTACTTCATTCCGGCACTTATTGACGACTGGAAGGCTTCAGGACACTGCGCCGAATTCCTCAACTTCGACAAGATTGAGGCATACAAGGACTTCGGAGGCATACGTATTGAGGACGACATACTCATCACCAAGGACGGATGCCGATTCCTTGGCGAGCACCGCATACCTTATCATCCAAAGGATGTAGAAGAGTTTATGGCACAGAACAAATAATATGACGTGCTGAACAAATTAGTATAAGGTCCGGACCAAATAGTATAATGACCGGAACCCCATATATAATTAAGGTGTAAAATCAATACTGTAAAATAACAATAATAAAACCAAACAATTCAGAGAAATGAAGAAAATCTTTACTCTCGCCCTTCTTGCCCTCGTAGCAGTAGGTGCAAGTGCAGACACAAAGAAGGATGCTGCACAGAGCAACAAGCCGGTCTTCACGACTATTAAGGCCAATCCTATCACCAGTATCAAGAACCAGAACCGTAGCGGTACATGTTGGGACTACTCAACTCTTTCGTTCTTCGAGGCCGAAATCCTCAAGGCTACAGGCAAGACTTACGACCTCTGCGAGTCGTTCGTAGCCAACAAGAACTACATGGATCGTGCCGTTCAGGTAGTACGTTTGCATGGCGACTGCCAGTTTGCGCAGGGTGGTTCGGCTTACGACGTTCTCTATGTACTCAAGAACTATGGTATCTGTCCTGATAATGCAATGCCTTTCCCTGGCTCATTGACTGGCGACTCGCTCTACAACTTCAACGAGTTCTTCTCAATGCTTGAGCCGTATGTAGCCGCTATTTCAAAGAACAAGGCAAAGAAGATTTCTGGCCAATGGAAGGTAGGACTCCAGAGCATCCTCGATGCTTACCTCGGCAAGTGCCCAGAGAAGTTCACTTACAATGGCAAGGAGTACACTCCGAAGTCGTTTGCTGCAAGCCTCGGCCTCAATTTCGACGACTATGTATCAATCACAAGCTTCTCACACAAGCCTTACTATACACAGTATCCGGTAGAAGTGCAGGACAACTGGCGCAATCCGTTGTCATGGAACCTTCCTGTAGAGGATATGGCTCGCATCATTGAGAACGCCGTTAAGACCGGTTACACAGTAGCTTGGGGTGGCGACGTTAGCGAAGAAGGCTTCACACGCGACGGTCTGGCTTACTTCTACGACAACAAGGCTATGGAGAGCATGGCTGGTAGCGATATGGCTCACTGGCTCAAGCTGACTCCTGGCAAGCGCATCAGCCTCATCGACTCACTCGGTTGCAAGGTTCCTGAGCTTGCTCCTACAGCAGAGCAGCGCCAGCAGCGTTTCGACAACTGGGAACTTACTGACGACCACGGTATGCTTATCTACGGTATCGCAAAGGACCAGTATGGCAAGGAATACTATATGGTGAAGAACTCTTGGGGTGAGACTGGCAAGTACAAGGGCATCTGGTACATGACCAAGAACTACATCGTAGCCAACACTATGGACTACTTGGTTAACAAGAAGGCTATCCCTGCCGACATTCTCAAGAAGATGGAGAATGCTAAGAAGAAGCAGACTATTGCCGACTAATAAATATCTGCCTGCACTGCTGATTGAGATGGCAGGGTAGAACATAAAATTAAAATCCGCTGAAGACGCAGTTTTGTGACTTCAGCGGATTTTTTTCTTGTAGGAGGCTATGGCGTCCTCGCCGTAGCCTGAGCAGTAGACAGACGTATTTTTTTATTTGTAACGACTTGTACTTTGGCTTGCTCAGGCTATGGCGGGGACGCCATAGCCTCCTACTATTTGGTTCTTATTCTTCTGATTGTATTATTCCATGTTCTGGCTTAACCATATTCTTGTATTTATAATCAAATGTTCTCGATACACCATGCGAATGCCTTAGCCGTGCGTTCGGCTTCTTCGCCAAAGTGTCCTCCGTTGTTCCATTCGAGTGTCGTGGCGGTTGTTCCAATCTGTTCGGTAAGCGTGAGGTGTTCATGGCGCACGCAGTCGCCTATGCGAGCCATACATTGGTTGCGGCAATGCTCCTCACGATTGCCCAGACTGACGTAAGCCAACTGTGCGTTGAGGCTATGGTTGTCTGCAAAGTCAGCCCATCCCTTTATCCATAACGAAGGCGATGCAGCTGCTACAGCGCAGAAGGCAGCTGACTGACGGGCTGCCCAAAGCGCAAACAGTCCGCCCAATGAGTAGCCGCCTATTATACATGGCAGTTTGCCGAAACGCTCATGCAGCCATGGCACAAGGCTTTCTTCTATATAAACTAATGTGTCCTGTGCATGCATGCCCACCTCTTCGTTGCGCGACACCGCCTCGTCCTGCCATGGCATGAGTGCCTTAGCCCACTCCACGGTATCGAAGAATACTATGGCAAATCCTTTAGTGGCGGTTGTAGCCAGCACCTTCACCTCTCTGTTTATGCCGTCGTTCTTGGTCTCATGTCGTGCCGACGGCTGTATAAGCAGCACCTCGGGGCGTTCGGTGGCGAAGACATTGCAGTGGATAGAGCCTATATTGACGTTTTCGTTTTGGATGATTGTAGTCATAATATGGATATGGTTATAGCTACAAAATTACTTCTTTTGCTGCTGATGCGAAAATATAGCCAATGGTTTTTCTGTGTTTTTGTTAATTTGTAGTATTTTTGCGATGCTGTGCAACTTATTCAGTCTGCATAGCGTCAAACTATTGTAATTAAAATAGAAAAAACAACAGAATATGAAAAAGATATTATTCTCACTTGTAGCAATCATGCTTTTGGGCAGCACGGTGCCCATGGAGGCACAGCGCCACCGACACACTCCGCGCACAACAGTAGTAGACGACACGAAGGCCGACAATGGCATTGAGGCTTATTCCGACACCTCGTCTACAGCCGAACAGTTAGACACAGCTGATTACAGCACTACTGCCGATACCGACGACGTAAACGACAGCAACCGGTATGATCCGAGCAGATTCTCCGACCCGTTCTCATGGTTTGCCTTTCTTGGCACTTCGGGTTTTGTAGGCATACTGATAACCGTACTCTTGATAGGTGTGGTACTCCTGTTTCTCTTCATGCCGCTCATCATCGTATTGCTCATCATACGCTATCTGGTGCGTCGCCACAACGACCGTGTGCGTCTGGCAGAGAAGGCGATGGAGCAGGGACAGCCGCTCGGCGAAAGTGAAATGCCACTCAATAAGAAGTCGCCCGACTATCTGTGGCGTCGTGGAGTGCGCAACGTTTCAATCGGTGCAGGCTTGGCTTTGTTCTTATGGTTTCTCGGTGCCGACAGTCTTGTAGGCATAGGATTGCTTGTGGCGTGTCTCGGTGTGGGCCAGATGTTCATGGTGCGCTATAACTATAACAGTAAGTTCGGACGCAAAAAGGAAGAACCGAACGACGATTTTGGCAATATTGACAGTGACATCACCGATATAGATTTCGGCGACAAGGATAATAAATAAATGAAGCAAAACAACGATCTCTCTCTCGTCTCTCAGGTGGCTGAGTTTCACGACCGTGCGGCTTTCGACCGTTTGGTTGTGAAATATCAGTCGCCGATAAGGCGCTTCTTCTTGCACCAGACATTGGGAGACGTACAGTTGAGCGACGACCTTGCACAGGACACGTTTGTCAAGGCTTATGTCAACATATCGAAGTTTCGCGGACAGGCAGCGTTCTCTACTTGGCTCTATCGCATAGCCTGCAATGTGCTGTACGATTTTCATCGCCGTCTGCGTCCCACCGATGATGTTGACAACTCTATAGAAGCCTCGCGACGTGGTGCCGACCATGCCGACAGCAACGTGAAGCTTGACGTTTACGATGCCTTAAGACGTTTGGGCGACAAGGAGCGCACCTGCGTCACGCTGCAACTTGTCGACGGTTATCCCATTGATGAGATTGCCCAGATAACGGGAATGGCTGTGGGAACGGTCAAGTCGCATCTGTTTCGTGGCAAGGAAAAGCTAACGCGGTTTCTGCGGCAGAACGGTTATGGATAAAGACTTGAATCACAGCACTTTGTGCTAACGGTTTGCTTGCAGCTTGAAAAGTACTCCTTTTAGCTTGCAAAAGGACCCCTTTTGGAGTGCTAAAGTTGTCCTTTTGGAGTGCTAAAGTAGTCCTTTTGGAATGCAAAAGGACTACATTTGAAAAATCATTGAATTCAGACTAACGGAAAGGCTGGCAAAATGGAAAAAGAAAAGGATTTGATAATGAATAATGGTGCTGTCGACGAAGAGCTTCTGCGTGGGTTCTTTGCCGGCAGTGTGCGTATGCATATAGCCGACAACGGGTTCTCGTATAGCGTCATGAAGCGTGTGCAGGAAGAGATGCCGGCACGTGGACGCTTCTGGTATAATGTATGGACGGCAGTGTGGATGGTGGTTTGCGTTGTGTCGTTCTTTGCGAGTGGAGGTTTGGGAGTGATGCGCCGATGTCTTGGCAATGTTGCCGACAGCCTACGGTTGATTGCTTCCGGCTGTCTGCCACAATTGTCGATAGACTCGCTACTGCCACAAACAAATACAGTGGGCACTACCTTACTGATGGTAGTGCTCACTGTATGGGTGCTGAGTTGCGTCATGCTGTACGACTTCTGGGAGTCGCAGAAGAACGCTTAGTTTATATAGAAGTCTTCCTTCTGGTCTTTATTGGCCGAGGAAGGCTTTTTTGTTTTTGCGGGTTGTTTGCTTGGTTTGCCCTCTTTGTCAAACAGTCCGTAGGTGGTTCTAAGCACGGAGAATTCGGTACGGCGGTTGAGCTGGTTACAAATTTCCTGCTTTGCCTTGTCGAGTTTTTGTATGAATTCCTCGCTGAGCACGTCGCCCTCCTTCAGCCAGTTGTATTTTTCGGTGAGTTTCTTGCGTATGGTCTTGGGTTTCTCCTTGCCATAGCCCACGGGTGTAAGGCGTTCGCGTGCTATGCCTTTGCCCACCAGATATTGCACCACCGACTCGGCTCGGCGTTGCGACAGGGCTTTGTTGTACGCAGCCGAACCCTTGTAGTCGCAATGGGCGGAGAGTTCGATGGTCACGTTAGGATTCTCTTCGAGTATCTTCACGAGAGTGTCGAGAGCCTGAGCCGATTCTGGACGCAGAGTAGCCTTGTCGAAATCGTAGAATATATTGCTTATCAGCACAGGTGCTGTTATCGATGCGAGCGGAAATTGCAGCACGTATTCGTGCGACTCGCTGCGTTGCGCCACCGCCACCTCTTCCTTATGATTCAGAAAGCCCTTGCATGTGGCAAGGAATATATAGTCGGTGCCGGGTTTCAGTATGCGCTCAAACGAGCCGTCGCCACCCACGCTCAGCTTCTCGTTGGTGCCGTCGCTGCCCACCATATACACCAGTGCAGAGGGCAGTTCGTAGCCGTCCTTTTCGTACACCCATCCCTTCACGCTCTGTATTATTTCGGGATTGTCAAAACTATATATGTGGTCCCATCCGCGGCCGTCGTTGCGGTTGGATGCAAAGAATCCGCGATTGTGTACTCCCTCGAACGTCATTCCGAAGTCGTCGGCCTGCGAATTGAGCGGATATCCGGGATGCTGTATGTGGTATTTGCCGTCCTTGCCAACGGTGGCAATGAATATGTCGAGTCCGCCCATGCCCGGATGGCCGTCGCTTGAGAAGTAAAGGTCACCGTTGGGGCGGAACGTCGGAAACATCTCGTTGCCCGGAGTATTTATGGGTTCGCCAAGATTCTCCACGCCACCCAGTCCGTTCGATGTCAACCGCACGCGCCAGATGTCCATTCCACCCATTCCTCCAGGCATGTCGCTTACGAAGTACAGCCATTGTCCGTCGGGCGAAATGGCAGGGTGGGCATAGCTCGACAGCGTGTCGCCCGTAAGTTTCAGTTCGCTCGCCTTGCCCCATGCTGCGTCTGCACGTGTAGAGGTGACTATCTGTGCAAACCGTGGATAGTCGGGATTGCTGGTGCATTGTGTCAGATACATTGTGCCTTGGTCGGGCGTAAGGGCACAGGCACCCTCGTCGTTGTCGGTATTCAGCCCGCCCTCTACGGCTTCGGGCTTGGTCCAATGGCCACGGTCGTCCTTCTGCGATACGAATATGTCGCCTGCCTTGGTGCCAGTGATGCCGCTGAGTTCAGAACCTTGAGCCTCGTTGCGGGTCGAAGTGAAGTACAGGCGGTCGTGCTGGTCGCCTGCAAGAACGGGCGAGTAGTCGGCGCGTCGCGAATTGAATATGTCCATACGTTTCACCTTATAGCGCGAGCCTTCTTTCTTCCATGAGGGTGCTTTTTGTGCCGAAATGAGTCCGTTCTTTGCCAGAATGTCGTCGGGCATCGAGTCGAGCACAATCTTGAACTGCTGCTCCGCCTGACGGTACTGTCCGTTTTTCAGCAACTGGCGGGCGTAAGCCAACCGGTGCTGGGGCGTGGCTTGCTTGTAGCGTATGGCGTTGGCATAGGCAGCAGCAGCCTTCTGCGATGCGTTGATGCGCTCGTTGCACAGCGCCACTTTAAGCGCAATCTGTCCGCGCTGGGTGCGTTCCTTGGGTGGTGTCTTGGTGTAAGCCTGCTTGAATTGGTTGGCAGCGTCGTAGTATTCGCCTATGGCAAGAAACTTCTCGGCGCGTTTCAGGTTCTTGTCGGCTCCGCATCCCGTCAGCACAAAAGTCATGACAGCTATGCAGGCTGCCATGACGACGACGGTGTATTGGGTTGATGATTTGTGTAATGGTGTGTTCACTTGTATATGTAATAATGTGTGTGATAGTGCATAAACAATAAGTATAACGCAAGTTCAATGTCTTTATTGCTTAAAAAATATAGTGTTTTTGTGGCGTATGCAGTCCTGTTTCAAGAAATAATTAGTACATTTGCAGTTGCCAATAGCATAAAGATAAAGTAAATTTACTCGAAACAGAATATAATGAGACTGAAAATAATCGTACTTTTCGTGATTATCTGCGGTGGAACCTACGCTCTTACCAAGTCGTTGAGCATTGCGGCTGGTGTGGCAATACTTTTGTATGTGGCAGATAGCTTGCTGGCTGTCTGGGCCGACCGCAAGAACCGCGAGTATTTCAATGGCGATAAAGCCACTACTAACAATTCTGCCGACGACACGGAAGGCAGCAATAACAAAGACAACAATGGAGAAACTGACCGAACTATATAATAAGTGGCATGGCTCTATGCCCGAGTCGGCCGAACGCCTGGCTGGTGCAGGCAGCAACCGACAGTACTATCGCTTCACAGCCGAAGACGGAACTACCGTAATAGGCGTTGTTGGCACAAGCCGCGACGAGAATCACGCTTTTGTTTATCTGGCACAGCATTTCGAGCAACGTCAGTTGCCCGTGCCGCAGGTGTTGGCTGTCAGCGACGACGGACTGCGTTATCTGCAGACCGACCTTGGCTCAGTATCGCTCTTCGATGCCGTGCGTGGCGGACGTGAAGCGGGCGGACGATACAATCTTGAGGAACAGGAACTGTTGAAGCGAACAATACGCCAGTTGCCCAACATACAGATACGCGGAGCACGCGGACTCGATTGGCAGAACTGCTATCCGCAGCCCGAGTTTGATGAAGACAGCGTTCTGTTCGACCTCAACTACTTCAAGTATTGTTTCCTCAAACCTTCAGGACTCGATTTTCATGAACTGAAGCTTGAGGCCAACTTCCGCCTGATGGCAAAGGACCTTACGTCGGAGCAGGTCGATTCGTTCCTCTATCGCGATTTCCAGGCTCGCAACGTAATGCTCGATGCCGAGGGCAATCCTTACTTCATCGACTTCCAGGGCGGACGCAAGGGTCCTTACTATTACGATCTTGCCTCGTTCTTATGGCAGGCGTCTGCACGCTACAGCAACAAGTTGCGCCGCGAACTCGTATTGGAATATTACGAAGCGCTGAAGTTGTACATCGAGGTGCCAAGCGTGCGTCACTTCGTTACTCGTCTGAGTCTGTTTGTGCTGTTCCGTACTCTGCAGGTGCTCGGAACCTATGGTTTCCGTGGCTACTTCGAGCGCAAGAAGCACTTCATCGAGTCTATTCCGCCAGCTATGGACAATCTGCGCGAATTGCTGAAGATGAGCGAAGACGTGTTCCCCTATCCGTATATGATGGACATGTTGCGCCGACTGACCGAGCTGCCGCAGTATGCGCATATCGAACAGCCAGCCGCATCGCGTGCCGATGGCTACAAGACAGCCGACCGCAACGTGTATGTTGCACATCCGCAAGACGGTCCGGCTACATTCTCCAAGTACGACGGCAAGGGTCCGTTGCGAGTACGTGTATTCAGTTTCTCTTACCGTAAGGGCATTCCTGAGGACAGTTCGGGCAATGGCGGAGGATATGTGTTCGATTGCCGCTCTACACATAATCCCGGACGCTATGAGCCGTACAAGAAGCTCACAGGACTCGACGAACCCGTAATACGATTCCTTGAGGACGACGGCGAGATTCTTACCTTCCTCGAAAGCGTATATAAGTTGGCCGACGCTCATGTACAACGCTATATCGACCGTGGATTTACTGACCTTATGTTCTCGTTCGGATGTACTGGCGGACAGCATCGCAGCGTCTACTCGGCACAGCATCTGGCAGAGCATATACACAACAAATTCGGCATCGAGGTGCACGTATGCCATAGAGAACAAGGCATAGAACAGACGCTGCCGAGCACGTCGAAAGACTGAGTTCGATCTGCAATCAGAAGACAAAAGCTATATTAATAGCTACATTTATACACAATCCCGTTAAAAAGTTGAGGCAAGCTTTACTTTTTAACGGGATTTTCAGTAACTTTGCATCACAACTTTACATCCTTAAATATATGATGCAAGCAATGATTTTCGCGGCTGGATTGGGCACACGCCTTAAACCGCTCACCGACACAATGCCTAAAGCTCTGGTGAGGGTAGGGGGTGAGCCGCTCATTAAGCGTGTCATCATGAATCTTGATGCGGCTGGCGTTGACCGTATTGTAGTCAACGTGCATCACTTTGCCGGGCAGATAATCGACTATCTTAAAGACAATGATAACTTCGGACTCGACATCCGCATTTCTGACGAAACTGCCGGACTGCTCGAAACAGGAGGCGGCATAAAGAAGGCAGCACCATTGTTCGACCACACTGATCCTATACTTATTCACAATGTAGATATTCTTAGCAATGTTGATTTGCGGGAGTTCTACCAAGTCGCTTCGCGAAGTGAAAAGGGAAAAGTGAAAATTGAAGAATCCGAATGTGGAAGTGAAAAGGGAAAAGTGGAGAACGAAGATGGAAGAGGGAAGAACGAAGAATCCAATTGTTGTGATGCTGTCGATGCTGTATTGCTTGTCAGTTGGCGTAAGACCAAGCGCTATTTGCTCTTCAATGACGACATGAAGCTCGTGGGATGGACCAATATCGAGACGGGCGAAGTGCGAAGCCCTTATCCCGAACTCAACCCGAAGGAATGCCGAATGTATGCCTTTGCCGGAATACACGCATTGTCGCCACGTCTGCTTAAGATGATGGACGAATTCCCCGACCGATTCGGAATAATCGACTTCTACCTTAAGGCGTGCGCCACGCATAACATAAAAGGTTATGTCAAGGACGACTTGAAGCTGATGGATATTGGCAAACTCGACACTCTTGCACAAGCCGAAGAATTCCTGAAGGAATTAGAAGTTACGAATTAGGAGTTAGGAATTACGAGTTCTTGAATTAGGAATTTCGAGTTAAGGGTTTCACCCTAATTAAATATTAATCGTTAATCATTAAACATTAATAATTGAACATTAATCATTAAACAATATAACAAATGCAACAGAAGATTATAATTCTTGATTTCGGTTCGCAGACCACGCAGCTCATCGGCCGCCGTGTACGCGAATTGGACACCTTCTGCGAGATTATGCCTTACAACAAGTTCCCTAAGGACGACCCCAGCGTTATTGGTGTTATCCTTAGCGGAAGCCCTTATTCGGTACACGATAAGGAGGCGTTCAAGGTTGACTTGAGCCAGTTTGTAGGACGCATCCCGGTGCTTGGCATCTGCTATGGCGCACAGTTCATTTCTTACGCCAACGGTGGAAAGGTTGAGGCAGCCGACTCTCGTGAGTACGGACGCGCCAATCTCGAGCACTTCGATGCCGAGAATCCGCTGTTCCACGGATTTGTTGAGAACTCGCAGGTGTGGATGAGCCATGGTGATACCATCACGGCCATCCCAGAAGACTACAAGTGCATCGCATCGACAGCCAATGTCAAGTTTGCAGCTTATGCTTCTACCAAGCAGCCGGTATGGGCTGTTCAGTTCCATCCCGAAGTGTTCCACTCATTGCAGGGTACACAGCTCCTTAAGAACTTCGTAGTAGATATCTGCGGAAGCCGTCAGGACTGGAGCGCCGACTCGTTCGTTGAGACAACCGTAGCTGAGCTTAAGGCTCAGTTGGGCGGCGACAAGGTAATCCTCGGTCTGTCGGGTGGTGTTGACTCAAGCGTTGCAGCTGTACTCCTTAACAAGGCTATCGGCAGCAACCTCACATGTATCTTCGTTGACCACGGAATGTTGCGCAAGAACGAGTTCCGTGATGTAATGGAGGATTACAAGTGTCTCGGTCTGAACGTTATCGGTGTTGACGCATCAGAGAAGTTCTTCAACGACTTGGCTGGTGTAACCGATCCTGAGGAGAAGCGTAAGATTATAGGCCGTGACTTCGTTGAGGTGTTCAACGCTGAGGCTAAGAAACAGACTGGTGCCAAGTGGCTTGCACAGGGCACTATCTATCCTGACCGTATCGAGTCGCTCAACATTACAGGCAAGGTTATCAAGAGCCATCACAACGTAGGCGGTCTGCCTAAGGAGATGAACCTCCAGTTGTGTGAGCCGTTGAAGTGGCTGTTCAAGGACGAGGTACGTCGTGTAGGTCGCTCAATGGGTATGCCCGAGCACTTGATTACACGTCATCCGTTCCCAGGTCCTGGCTTGGCAGTACGTATTCTTGGCGACATCACTCCCGAGAAGGTACGCATACTTCAGGATGCCGACGACATCTATATCCGCGGTTTGCGCGATTACAAGGTGAAGTTGAGTGGTGAAGACGCACGCCGTGTACTTGCTGCTGGTGTTCCTGCCGACATGCACGACGGTGAGATTGAGGTTTCGCTCTACGATCAGATTTGGCAGGCTGGTACAGTATTGCTCTCTACCGTACGTTCTGTAGGCGTTATGGGCGACGAGCGCACATACGAGCATCCAGTTGCTCTGCGTGCCGTTACATCTACCGACGCTATGACAGCCGACTGGGCACATCTGCCATACGACTTCATGGCTAAGGTGAGCAACGAGATAATAAACAAGGTACGTGGTGTAAACCGCGTATGCTATGACATCTCGTCAAAGCCACCATCAACAATTGAGTGGGAGTAAAATCAATCCCAACTGATACATAAAAAGGGGGTATCAAAACGGAATTAGTTCCAGTTTTTGATACCCCCTCTTCTTTTTGGAGTCTTTGTTATGTAAAGATACCTTTGTTGTATAAACGTATTTAGTTTATAAACATATTGCGTTTTGGCATTTTGCTTCCAAAGCGCTTGCGTAGTTTTTCGAACAGCGCCATTGTGTCTTGCGAGAACTTGTGTCCTTTCCATGTACTTGTGTTGGTGATGAACACCCAGCACTCGCCGTCGGGATAGCGCAGTACAAGTGCCGATGTGCCTACAAGCGAACCGGTACGTATCCACGGACGGTTGCGTGGCGTAAAGTTCCAGCCGAGCGAGAACTGATGGTCGGGCATTTCTTGCGTCATCAGTTTCACGGCTTGTGGCGATATTACGTCAGGTACGGTACGGTCGCCGTCGATCGATGCTACCAGTCGGCATAGTTCGGCAGCCGATGCCACCCATGCACCTGCGCCAAGAGCCGTCGTTATGTCGTTCTCGCCATAGCAGCGCACTACCATTCTGCCTGAGTTGTTGAATTCGGGCACCGGTACCGAACTTGAGTGCATATAATATACCGTTTCGTTCTTTCTGCGGTCTTTCAGATAGTTACCCGCTATGTGGAAGTCGTAGCATCCTGCCGGATTGAGCACGTAGCGTTGCATGAAGTTTTCGTAGCTCATGCCCGTGCGCTTCTCGATAATCAGCGACAGCAGCGTATAGCCTATGTTGCAGTAGCGTTGTGCCGTTCCGGGCGTGTAGCCAAGATGTCGGCGCAGCACTATGCGCAGCAGTGTGCGGTGGTCGGGTGGGGTGGTGAGGTGGTTCTGCTGCATTATGTAGCGAGTCGAGAAAATGGCGTCGCCAGCATAATTGGTAAATCCCGCCTTGTGTCTCAACAGCTGTTCGACGGTTATGTCGAAGTATCGTTTGTCGCGTATTGAGTTGACGTAGAACGTGTCGTTGAGTATTCCCTTCGGTCCGAACACCTTGTCGCTAAGGCGTATCTTGCCCATGTCGCGCAGTTTCATTATGCCGGTGGCTGTTACAAGTTTTGATACTGAAGCCATGCGCATGATGTACGACGGCTCCATAGGTATCTGACGGTCCTTGTCGGCATAGCCGAATCCGCGAGCGTACAGCAGCGAGTCGTGGCGCGATATTGCCAGCTGTGCACCGTGTATCTCCCAACGCTTCAGATAGCGCTGCATGATAGAGTCCATGGCGTGCAGCTCGGGTTGTGCCGAGAGGGCATTGGTGAGCGTGTCGTTGAGATGCATGCGGTGATTGGCTTCGTATATCGAGTCTTTCTCTCGGCTTTTGTCGCTTGAGCACGACGAGCATGTGCATCGGCAGATGCTTGATATGATGACAACGATAAAGGTGAGGCATCCCAAGCAGGACAGCCTCACCTTTGTACGATATTGTTTCTTTATTCTATATCCGAACATTTCTGAACATTGGGTATTATGACAATCCTTCGATTTGACCGTTGACGATGTCCATGTTCATGGCAGCTGGAACCTTGGGCAGTCCGGGCATGCGCATGATATTGCCAGCAATGACAACAATCATCTCTGCACCGGCGTTGATGACAATGTCGCGAACGTTAACGTCAAATCCTGATGCTACGCAATACTGCTTGGCATCGGTAGAGAATGAGAACTGTGTCTTGGCGATACATATCGGGAAGTTCTCATAGCCGAGGTCGCGTATCATCTGTAACTTCTTCTTGGCAGGAGCGGCAAACGAGATGCTTGCAGCACCGTAGATGTTCTTGCAGACCTTCTCTATCTTAGTCTCGATTGTGTCTTCGTCGTCGTATACGAGGTTCAATGGCTGCGACGGCTTCTGCTCGATAGTGTCTACTACGAGACGTGCCAGGTCGGCAGCACCTTCGCCGCCTTTGGCGTAAGCATCGTTGATGGCAAATCCTACACCGATGCTCTCGCAGTAATCGCGTACGATGTTCTGCTCCTCTTCCACGTCGCCGGCATAGTGATTGAATGCTACGATGACGGTCTGTCCGAACGACTGCATGTTCTTGATATGCTTGTCGAGGTTGGCAAGTCCCTTCTTGAGTCCTTCGCTGTTAGGCTTCTTGATGTCCTCAACTGGTACACCGCCGTGCATCTTCAGGCCCTGAGCCGTTGCCACAACGATAGTGAGCTTAGGCTGCAGTCCGCTCTTGCGGCACTTGATGTCGAAGAACTTCTCGGCTCCAAGGTCGGCACCGAATCCTGCCTCAGTGATGACATATTCACCGAATGTCATAGCCATCTTAGTTGCGAGTATTGAGTTGCATCCGTGTGCAATGTTGGCAAACGGACCGCCGTGTACGAATGCAGCGGTATTCTCTGTGGTCTGAACGAGGTTAGGAGCCAGAGCGTCGCGCAGAAGGATGGTTATGGCTGCAGCCACGCCTAAATCCTTAACGGTGAAAGGCTTGCCCTCAACGGTGTAGCCCAAGAGGATGTTCTCAATGCGACGACGCAGGTCGTCCTCGTCCTTAGCAAGACAGAGAATAGCCATAATCTCTGATGCAGGAGTGATGTCAAATCCCGACTCGCGTACAATGCCATTGGCTTTGCCGCCCATACCGGTTACGATGTCGCGCAGTCCGCGGTCGTTAACGTCGAGTACACGGTTCCACAATACCTCGCGCAGAGCGAAACCGTTGTCACGGTTCTGGTACATGTAGTTGTCGAGCAGTGCTGTGATAGTGTTGTGAGCCGAAGTGATAGCGTGGAAGTCGCCTGTGAAGTGCAGGTTAATCTTGTCCATCGGCAATACCTGGGTGTAACCGCCGCCACATGCACCGCCCTTCATTCCGAATACCGGACCGAGCGAAGGCTCACGCAGGGCGCAGATAGCGTTCTTGCCGATGTGGTGCATACCAAGTGCCAGACCTATGGTAACGGTAGTCTTGCCGATACCAGCCTTTGTCGGTGTAATGGCTGTAACGAGTATGAGGTTGCTGTTCTTCACACGCTCCTCGTCAATAAGGCGTGTAGGAACCTTAGCCATATAGTGGCCGTAGTGTTCAAGTTCTTTTGCAGGGATGCCATACTTAGAGGCTACTACCTCTATCTCCTCGAGCTTCGTGCTGCGAGCTATTTCGATGTCTGTCATTGTATGTAAAAAATTTGTAGCGTTTCGTGTATAAATTGAGTTGTTTACGAAATATGTAGTATGGAGTGTGAGTGCAAAGGTACGACTAAATAATCAATAATCTGTCATTATTCTCTTGTTTTTGCTCGTTTTTGCTTCGAAACGTCAGGTGAGAGTCCGATGTTATATCAAAATTTTTACATATTCTTTCGTTAGTGCCACGAAACTTAAGTTGTATATATATAAGTGTATTCTCAACTCTCAACCTTTTTCATCCAGCCATAGAGCACCACATTGTCACTACGAACGGCACGGTGAAGTCGGTCACGAAACCGTGGTAGATGCTTAGTGCTACGTAGCGCTGGCCTACAGTCTGTGTGATGATAGGTAGGGTGGTGTCCATTGTCGTTGCGCCACCCGAAGATATAGGAGCCAGCGGACCGAACCGCTTTGCTATCAGTGGAGTAAGCAAGAGGGTTGTCATCTCGCGTATGATGTTGGCAAGCAAGGCTATTGTGCCCAGTTCGGCACCGCGGTATTCGGTTATGAAGATGCTCGACAACGAATAATAGGCAAAGCCGCTGTCGATGGCGAGGCAGTCGGTAAGCTGTCGATGGTGCAGTACCGGGCAAACGTCGCTACACATTATTATATATGCCACCATTGCTCCGAGCCATGAACCTAAGATGGTGGCTACGGGCAACAGTGCCAGACGAGGGTTGAGACTCTTGATGTCGTTCTTCATATCTGGATTCATTCCTATGCCTAAGCCTACGAAGAGCAACAGGCCGCACAGCGCTACGAAGCTGATGTTGCTGTCCATAGCCCATGATGGCAGACCGCCGCTACGTCCTGCCAATACTCCGAGGATGAAGAATCCTACTACTATCAGACTTCCTTTCATCGCTCCTTGCCTCCTTTCGCTGTCTTCCACAATGCCCATGCCAAAGCACAGCTGCCCAATGTGGCAAATCCTGACAATACCAAAGCCTCCACACCAAGTGTAGGCAAGGCAGAGATAATCTGGTCGTTGCTTCCCACTTCGATGCCAAGCATAAACAGAAGCAGCCATATCAGTCCGGTCGTGGCGCGTCCTGCCCACGTGCCAATCGCATTCTTGCGAGTAGCTGATTTAATCCTTGTGCGTACGTTGTAGCCTACAAGTATGCCAAGGAATATAAACAAAATTACTATAAACATTTATTTTATTGGTTGTTTTTTTACATGAATCCTCCTGCAAAATAGCTTCGCGCTATGAAGTATGAAGGCTCGTAATAAGCCGAACAGTTGTAATAAGGAACAGGCCGTTCTCGGTAATGTCTTCTTCAGGGAAATATATATTCTTCATTTGTTATTGGCTTGAAGCGGTTTCTTATAATAAATAATGTGACGTATATCTGATACGTTCTATTGCTTTCTGCGTGCAGAAGACAATTTGGTGCGTAGGGGTTCTTTTAGTTTCTGCAAATCTAATCAAAAAACTCTGTTTTGGCAAATATTTGCGTGCAAATAATGCATGGATTTGTAGGAGTGGAGCAAATGTAGTCCTTTTGCGTTTCAAAACGAATACTTTTGACTTCCAAAAGGAGTCCTTTTGGAGAGTAAAACGAGTCCTTTTGCAAGGCGAAACGAGTCCTTTTGCAGCAGCTTCCTTTTAGTCTCTTCATTACTCATTACTTCATTCTTATTGTTCTGAATTTTGTATTTTTATTAAATCCAAACACCATCAAGTTGTAATCTTCGGGATAATAAACAGTGTTATTATGCACGATATATGGCTTTGGGGCATTTGTAGGTAACGAAACACTTATCTTGTTAACAGTATCTTCTATTTGATTGCTAATCACCCAAGAACTAAAAAAATTCACGCTTGATTTGCAGTTGCCCGAAAAGTCTATTATTGATGGTGCCTCGTAGTCGTGTTCTAAAACTTGTTGGTTTATATATAGCAATGTATCTTGTACTTCTTTGTCCAATTCACAAAACAAAGTGTCTTTATAGCTTCTGCTGGAACATGCTCCAGCAAGAAGAACTCCGAGTATAAAGCATAGATATTTCATAAATTCCATTATTTGATTTTTCTTAGTTAGACATTATTATCATGCTAAAAATAAATATAGGCCAGACGAGGAGCAAACATACGCAAGTTATGCAATACCATACTCGTCTGATTCCTGGCGTATCTTTAGCAAACACCTCCCAGTACCTAAGATATTTATCCTTTCTCCATAAGAAAAAGTAATTTATAAAGAGGCAAGGTACTACTGAGACAAGGATAAACGCAGTCTTGCCTAAAGGCAGTAAAGAAACACATGGAAATAATATGGATACGAGATTGAACAAAGTCCATATCAATAGACAAGTAAATCCAATCATGATATAATCCGATACACATATTCCTACAATTTCATTATAAGGTATTCTTGTGTTGTTCCCTTTACGATTTCTGTAAAACTTCAAATAGTAAAACAAACATTCAAAAAATCTGTTTAAAAGAGTTTGCGTTTTCTTATCGCAGTTAAAAATACAATAATATAGCCTATTCCAAAACAATTCCATATACTTCATATAGGCCTCTCTTTCTTTGAATTGGTTCTTTTTGAAATAAAAGAATAAATGGCATACTGGATACAAATTGGCAGGAGATTGACTATCCCCAACCAAACAAACACTATGAGGCTCAAAGATAAGGCTGCCCCATTGGTTACAACTAAGGAAATAATGCCTATCAAAAGCAACGTCACAAGACTATTCAATATTATTTGTTTTTTCAGCAAAAATTCCTTTCTAACAGATTTTGCCCAAAGCCAAGCAAGCAAAGCCATACTCAAGTTAAACAAGGAAATACAAATCGTAAGCATAATGCCCATAAAATGTCCCAAGTACAAGACCACTGCAGGAATAATATAGGCAACAAATGTAGCCACAAATACTGTGAGCAAATATTTCTTTGTATCTTTATCTCTTAGTTTCATATAATGCCAATTGTGCGTAGGATGGGAGTCCGCCATTCTGTTGTATAGGTTGTGACAATGTCTGATTTCAACCTCTTTACGAGCTTTGGCAAATTCTTCTTTCACTTGTTTCTCTATCCCTTTTTTTCGCTGAATCATATGACGAAGCACAGCTATTGCTTCTTCCTTATTTTTGATGCCATACTAAATCCTTTCTATTAAAGTTTTCTTTTGACAAAAATACAATTAATCTTTGTGTTTGCCAAAAGAATCCATAATTATTTAATCCTCAGTATATTAGTATACGATACAAAATCGTTCTTCTTTTCGGTATCTTGCACTCTGCAGATAGCCTCGTTCCCGTCATACGCGCTTGTTCGTGGTCATTAAGGTCATTAGTCATTAAGGTCATTAAGGATTTTTGTGGTTTATCAGGAATATGGAGTGATAGATGTGTACTTTTGCTGTTTATCGAAGAGTAGCGTTTTGTGTCTTCTGCTTATGCTATGTCGACTATTGCTGAAATTTCAGAACATCGTCTTGACTTAAACTATATATGGAATGCTCTGATATTGCAGCCAGAGTTGGAAGCTCACATACAACGGGCTGTAGGTAGAGCACAGAAACACTTGATGCAAAATCAGACAAAATCATGGGCACGTAGTGTGGCTTGTTGGAACGATATGAAGGATAGCTTAGAGGATGCCATAAAAATTGGTGGCAACCTTCTTGCGTCGGAAGGAAAGATTGTGGAGCCTTGTGATGATGATGAACAGGAGATTATCAATCGTACTAATAAAATAGAAGCGCATTTATGGTTTAATGTCTGTCTATGGGCAATAGAAAATGATAGGTTTAGTGTGCGTGAACGCAAGCTTGTTTTTAATATATACATTTCTGTGCATCGAGGAAAGAAGTTTAGAAAAGTAAATCAAGCAGAAAGTGCATTGGGGTTGATTGAAAAGGCGAAAAGACTTGGCTTTGACAAATGGTTTGATATTATGAAAAAAGAAAAGGCAGAACAAGAAAATAATGAACAAGCAAATAATTAAGCACAATCGAAATATGAAAAAGCGACATAAGTCATAAGGACAAGTTTATAGAAATGGGGGTGATTACAAGTCACCCCCATTCTTCATTGTGTCCTATTAGACGCTGGCTTATTCCCCTTTACATGCAAGCTGGAAATGCTGCGATATTAACAATAGAAGAGCCTACTGTGTCTAATTGTCCTGCATCAAACATACCGACTCCGATTGAAATAGCTTCGTTTTCATCATCTGCATTCACAGTTATGGTAACGAAGTCTGCGTCTGTTGTTATTTCTACTTGGTAGAGGTTCATAACTATATCTCCTTTATATAATCTGCAACAGCTTTTTGCCATTCAATAGTGAATGATTCACTGTTCTGATAGGCATAGAATGTGATAGAATCTCTGTCTGTCAGGTATTTTGACTCTATCTCATGCACTTTTGTTTCTCCATTATAAGAGCATTCTACTCTTAAAATATCAAAGGTTGAGCTATTGTTAAACTTACATTTGAAATTGTTGGTTCCTCTGTTAAAGTTGACGTTTCTACGGATAATTTTTACCATTTTTCCTCCATTTATAGGATAACAAGATTGTGTAGGTATTGTTTTTTTTTATTGTTGTTTTCATAGAAGAAGTGAAGTGTTCTGCTGATCCAATAACAGGTCTGCATCTCAACTTACTTAACAAAGCTCTGAACTCCTTATTCATCATGTTGGTGTTTTTTTCAAGGTTTAGAGGCGGATTCAGCTCTGCGATAAGTTTTTCTTCCAACGGCTTTGGGTCAGCATTTTCAACGAAGGCAAGTAACAGGTTGCTCATCATCCATTCAGTCAACTTTTCTTCATCAGCCGGTTTGAATTTTTTATGTTTTAAATCACCCTCTTTTCGTGGTATTAAATCATATCCGAAAAGGCTACCTATCGATTTTCTTAGAGTTGAACGACTTGCGTTATTGCCTACAAAGTGATTGCGGTAGTCCCTCTTTCTGAGACTCTTACTTGCAATACCTGTATAGATTGCTTGATAAGTATTACCATCTAAAGTGACTTCGGGTATTTTGGGTTCAATGTCCACTTTAGGTAACTGACTTCCTTTGCGTAAAAGGAAAACATAATTACCAGCTACATTTGGAAGCATACTGCTATCCATTGTCATAGGATCGAAAAGTTTGATATTTGCCATTTTTTAGTGTTTTTTGCAAAAGTAGTAATTTGCTAAGAATGCACCAAATTTTTCAAGAGATTTCTAATGAAATAGGTAGCCTAACCCCTTGTCTTTCAAAGAGTGACATATAAGCGTACCCCAATAAGTGACATGTAAATGAACCTCTCAAAGTGACATGTAAATGAACCCCATAAGTGTGTGCTTGTTCGTGGTCATTAAGGTCATTAGTCATTAAGGATTTTTATGTAAGGGCCTCGCTACAAACGAAGTCCTTTTTGTAGGAGTTTTGTGCTTGTTATTTAATTATTTTAGTTCGATTTAATATGTTGTGGTAGTATGATTTCGTAAGCTAATAGATTGCGTATTCGGAAAAAATATGTAACTTTGCAAATAAGCAAGGTTGCATTTCAATAAACAGGAGGTGATTATGAATACAATAACAATACAGGTTGAAGACCGTAATGTAATGTCAGGACTTATAAAAGTATTGAAGTCCATGAATGGTGTCGTTTTTTACCTACTCATAAAAACAAGAAGTCAGGCATGGAAGAAGCAATGGATGATATTCGCCATGGAAGAGTGACAGAATATAAAGATGCTGATGAAATGTTTGAAAAGTTGGGTATATGAAATATCGAATTATTGCTACTAAACGTTTTGAGAAGGATGTTAAGCGTTGTATAAAACGTGGACTTCCTTTAACAAATACAGGTTCTCATAGTGATGTATTTTGATTTATAATAACGTCCCCTTGCTCGATTTCGCGGAGCAAGGGGACGTTATGTTGTTACTGTTCAAATGTTTTTTTGATTATATGTTTTTATTTCGTAATTTTGCAATTGTGGACAATCCGAAAGGTTAAATCCGTAAGATTATAGGTATAAGGAAAAAAGAGATGAAACAACTTAAGGAAAATGAAGGCATAGAGCGCAGTTTGTTGCTTGCAATGGCTGTTATAGCAGGATTGACTGTGGCAAATTGCTATTACAACCAACCTCTTCTGGAGATGATACGTCACGACATAGGAGTGAGCCAACATGAGGCAAACCTGATAACCGTTGTCACCCAAATAGGCTATGCGCTTGGTTTGTGCTTCCTTATCCCTATGGGCGACCTCTACTCGCGCCGTCGCATAATCGTTGTGAATATGACGGTGGCAGCCATTATGGCAGTCTTCATTGCCGTAGCCCACAATGTGTGGATGATTTGGGGAGCATCTCTGCTATTGGGAGCCTGCTCCGTAATTCCGCAGTTTTTCATACCTATAGCAGGACAATATTCGGAGAAGGAGAACAAAAGCAGGAATATGGGCATCGTTCTGTCGGGGCTGCTGACGGGCATACTTGCCTCGAGAGTGGTTAGCGGTTATGTAGGCGAATGGTTGGGCTGGCGCGAAATGTTTTTAATAGCGGCTCTTGTGATGGTGCTGTGCATGGCCATTACGCTCAAGATTATGCCACAGATAAAGAGCAACTATGTCGGCACATACGGGGGCTTGATGGCCAGCGTATTTAATATTGTGAAGAGTAATGGGCGCATACGTCTTTATGCCGTACGTGCCGCCTTCAGCTTTGGCAGCATGATGGCAATTTGGGCGTGCCTCGCTTTTCGGTTGGCACAGGCTCCGTTCTATTCAGGTAGCGAGATGGTGGGAACATTAGGATTGTGTGGCATAGCCGGGGCTATAGCGGCAAGCGGTGTGGGCAAGCTTGTTAACCGCTTGGGCATAAGGAATATGAGCGTTTATGGAGCTTGCTTGCAGCTTGTGGCGTGGGCAACGGCTTGGCTGTTTGGTGACACTTTCATGGGGCTTGTTGTGGCTATCATATTGGTAGACGTAGGTTTGCAATGTCTGCAACTAAGCAATCAAAGCGGCTGTATACAGGAGATGCCTCAAGCTTCCAACAGGGCCAACACCATCTTTATGACAACATATTTTATAGGCGGCTCCTTTGGTACCTATTGTGCCGGATTGGCTTGGACACATCATGGATGGATTGGCGTGTGTGCGGTTGGGGCAATCTTGGCTGCAATCTCGCTCTGCATAACCTGTTTTAATGGGAAGAGAATTTAAATAATTGCATTATATGATTTCATTTCAAAGTGACTACAACAACGGTATGCTGCCGGAGATATTAGAGGCTCTTGGCAGGACAAACGATGACAAGACTCCTGGTTATGGCTACGACCATTATACAGAGTCGGCAAAGCAGAAGATTCGCGAGGCTGTAGATAACGAGGAGGCTGACGTGTTCTTCCTTGTGGGAGGTACGCAGACCAACACAACGGTCATCGACTCTGTGCTGCTGGGATGTGAGGGCGTTGTTTGTGTGGAGACAGGACATATTGAGGTGCATGAGTCTGGTGCCGTGGAGGCATTCGGACATAAGGTTATCACTCTTCCCTCCGTCGACAGCAAGCTGACTCCTGACACTCTGTCTGCATACATGGACAGATTCTTGGCTGACGAGACGCATCCGCACATGGTGCAACCAGGAATGGTGTATATCTCAATGCCTACTGAGTTTGGAATGGTATACACAAGGACTGAGCTTGAGAATCTGTACGCCACATGCCGGAAATATGATCTGCGTCTGTTTATCGACGGAGCACGACTGGGCTACGGACTGATGTCGGAGGCATGCGACTACGACTTGCCATTCCTCGCCAAGCATTGCGATGTGTTCTATATTGGTGGTACAAAGGTTGGAGCAATGATTGGTGAGGCTGTGGTGTTCACAGGAATGAAGGCTCCCAAATATTTCTTCACTATCGTGAAACGCCACGGAGCTTTGCTCGCCAAAGGCAGAATGCTTGGCATCCAGTTTGACACGTTGTTTACTGACAATCTGTATTTTAAGGTTTCGCAACATGCCATCAATATGGCTGTCTGTATCTGCGATATATTCAAAAAACATGGCATAGCGATAGCCTACGACTCGCCAACTAATCAGCAGTTCATCGTTCTGCCCAAAAGACTCTACGAAGCACTCTCACAGAAGGTAGCTTTTGAGATATGGGAGAGAAAGAGTGATGAGGAGATTGTCTGTCGTTTCGTCACCAGTTGGGCGACTAAGGAAGAGGAACTGGACGAATTGGACCGAATATTGACAACTTTATGTTGAGCTTGCCGAGATAATGACTGATTGTGGCAGTTTTTATTATATATGCCATCATTGCCCGAGCCATAAACCTAAGATTGTGGCTACGGGCAATATTTGAGTTTTTTTTGTTTGATAAATTTGTTGGCATTTTCTTTCATTCTTATTAGGATTTTTTCTTAAAAATCCACAACATTCCAATATTTATTGCTAACTTTGCAAACTGAAAATTGCAATTCGGATACTTATAAAGTATTCTACGTAGAGAAAACAAATTGTTTTAATAATTTTATGGATTTTATTTTATTAATCACAGTCATCTTGACGGCTGTTGTATTGGTGGTAGGTGCATACGTAGTTGCAAAGCTCGTAGGTCCTCGTTCGTACAACCCGGTTAAGGGTCAGCCTTTTGAGTGTGGTATTCCTACGCGTGGAACCTCTTGGATTCCAGTACACGTGGGCTACTACCTCTTTGCTATCCTTTTCCTGATGTTCGACATTGAGACACTCTTCCTCTACCCCTGGGCAGTGGTTGTCAAGCAGTTTGGAGCCATGGCGCTTGCGAGCGTAGGCTTCTTTATGCTGGTATTGGTATTTGGCCTTGCTTATGCATGGCGGAAAGGAGCATTGGAATGGAAGTAAGAAAACCTGTCATCAAGAGTATCCCTTACGATGAGTTCAAGGACAATGAGGGCCTTGAGAAAATCGTAGACGAACTCCATGAAGGAGGCGTCAACGTAGTAGTTGGCTCGCTCGACCAGGCTATCAACTGGGGCCGTTCCAACTCTTTGTGGTCATTAACATTCGGTACTTCGTGCTGCGGTATTGAGTTTATGGCAGTGGGCTGCGCCCGCTACGACTTCTCACGCTTCGGCTTCGAGGTAACACGTAACTCTCCACGTCAGGCCGACCTCATCATGTGTGCCGGTACCATCACAAACAAGATGGCTCCTGTCTTCAAGCGTCTCTACGACGAGATGGCTGAGCCTAAGTATGTTGTAGCTGTGGGCGGTTGCACCATCTCGGGCGGTCCGTTCAAAAACTCGTACAACGTGGTGCGTGGCATCTCGGAGATTGTTCCGGTAGACGTTTACGTTCCGGGCTGTCCTCCACGTCCAGAGGCTATCCTCTATGGCATGATGCAGCTTCAGCGTAAGGTGAAGGTAGAGAAGTTCTTCGGTGGTGCCAACCACAAGATGAACAGCGAGGAGAAGGAACTCTCAATGTCGAAGGGCGGTCTGCACGGACTTAGCAACGAGGCTCTCGCAAGCGAGAAGAAGCGCGAGACCATCGTAGTGAACAACGTTCCTGAGGACTTCGACGCTAAGAAAGGTCTAACTGATTAATATAATAAGGTATAAGATATGAAACTTGAAAACA
>OBLG01000914.1_pt1 | contig 26454 bp, 24 predicted proteins | sample 1517451 | NCBI WGS metagenome assembly OBLG01 (sample SAMN04571694, study PRJEB22368) | human gut metagenome | biome: human gut; material: stool | host: Homo sapiens | place: Luxembourg | collected 2012-06-29
ATTGGCTCTTTCATAGAAAGTTAATGCTTGCTTATCCATATTGGAATCAATTGTTTCAACAATTATCGTATCTTCGACCGAATTTTTTATATCAGAAATATTTCCTGAACCACTGATCAACATTACGCAAGCTAACATGAAGCAGACAGCAGCGGTAATTATCGACCACATTACGCCGTTAGCTTTGCATGATTGTTTAAATAACGCTTTACTAAACATTTAATTATTCTCCTTTTCTAATTTTGAATGAATTATTTCATTAAAATGACGTTCCAAAGTGTACTTGACTTCCGCGATAAACTTAACATCATATTCCGTTAATATTCGGAATAACGAAGTCATTTTCTTTTTATCTATGCGGATAGTAACTTGATTATATTGTTCTTGCTTTCTCAATATCACTATTGGAAGTGTTTCAAATTTTAAGAAATCATCATGATTTTTAAATTCAATTTTAAAATCACGAACAGGCCTATTATGAATTTGATGCATATCGGCAATATCGATGATTCTTCCATCATTGATTAAAGCAACTCTATCACAGGTTTCTTCCATTTCTTCAAACATATGAGAACTCATGAAGATTGTCTTTCCTTTTTGATGTTCATTTTTTATTATTTCCAAAAATGCATCACGCATCAAAGGATCAAGTCCAGTTGTTGGTTCATCGAGAAGAATTATGTCAGGATTATTCATCAAAGCAGCAACCAAAGCTGTTTTTTGTTTCATACCCTTACTCATTCTTTTTAGATTAGCTCTTGGGTCCAATTGTAATTTTTCAATCAATTCATTAGCATAATCCATACTTTTCATATTTAAAAAGTTAGCTTGACTTTTTAAGAATTCTGTTCCGGTAGCTAAATCAGGAAAAGCGATTTCTCCAGGAACATAACCAACATGTTTAACATATTCACTTGAATGATCCCAAGCTTCTAGTCCATTGACTTTTACCGTTCCACAAGATGGTTCAATAAAACCCATAATACTTCTGATTGTCGTTGTTTTACCTGATCCATTAGTTCCGACAAATCCAACCATTTCCCCTTTTTCAATATTGAGGGTCAAATCAAAAATTCCACGATGATCACCATAATCTTTTGTTAAGTTTCTTAACTCGATAACACTCATTATAAGGCTCCTTTCTTGAAATCTTTTTCTTCTTTATAGAACTTCATAAAGTAATCTTCCAAAGTCTCTTTACGATTAGAGAATTCATCTAATTCGTAACGGGAGAAAATAGAGATCGCTTTATTGATATCACTATCATTAGTTGAAACTAATATTCTCTTTTTTTTTGGATTTGATTTTAAAATATTGACAACACTAACATTTTCTTTATCATTTAAAAATCTTTGATAGTCTTCAAGATTATTAAATGTCAATCTATAAGTTTTAATTGCTGAATGCTTTAAATCATTAGCGACAAATTCAGAGACAATCTTTCCGTCTTTAATGATTCCAATACGATCGCAAGTAGCATCAACTTCAGAGAAAATATGGCTGGACAAGAGAATTGTCTTTCCTCTTTTCTTTTCATTTTCAATAAATTTGATGAACACTTCCTGCATGACTGGATCAAGCCCACTGGTCGGTTCATCAAGAATTAAAACTTCTGGATCATGCATAAATGCTGTTACAACAGCAAGTTTTCTTTTGACACCTAAACTCATTCTTTTTGTCTCACCATTTAAGACATTTGGTTCAAGTTTAAATAGATCCAACATTTCATCAAGTCTAGCTTGATTATGAATATGTTGCAAATCTTGCATCATTTTCAAAAATTCATAACCAGTTAATCCCGAAGGAAGAGCGATTTCACCAGGAATATATCCCACTTTATTTAATAGCTCATAATACTTATTAAAGGTATTCTTATCAAATATTTTTGTTTCACCACTATCTGGCTTAGAAAAACCCATGATATGCCTAATAGTTGTTGATTTACCAGCACCATTAGGACCTAAAAAGCCATAAACCTCTCCTCTAGAAACTGAGAATGATACATCGAAAACTCCTCGGCCTGAACCATAGTCTTTTGTAAGATTATTTACTTCAAGTACTTTCATTTCTCACCTCCAAGAACAAATATAAACTTAAGTCTAATATTGGACACAGGTTTACTTTGTTCAATAAAAGTACTATACTATCATTGTTGGCAAGTTAAAAATACTAATTATTGACTTTAGTTCAATATTGGACTAAAGTACAGAATTGGTGCATTTAAGGAGAAAAATGAATACATATAGAAATTCAATTCGCACAAAAAATAATATTCGTAAAGCTTTTGCTGAATTATTAAAGGAAAATAAAGTTGTTGAAAAAATAACAGTAAAGGACCTTATTGAAAGGGCTGATATTTCTAAAAGTACTTTCTATTTACACTATAGAGATATTTATGACATTATCGAAGAAATGGAAAATGAAGTACTTGATGTTATTAAAGAAGCTTTGAATAAAGCCTATTTAGATAATTCCACCTCATTTATGCCTTATTTAAATTTGATATTTGAACTTCTTAAGAATAACGAAGAACAATATCGCTTGATAATGACTGCTAAATACCCTGTTTTATTTATGGACAAACTAAAAAAGATGATTTATTCAAAAGTTATCGAAGATAAAACATTAACCGCTTTATCGAAAAATCCTGATATTAAAAAAGCAGAAGTCAACATGATGATCAATGGAATTCTCCATTTAGTTTTGGATTATATGCGTGATAAAATCGATCTTACATTAGATCAAATTTTTGAAACCATCAATGCCTTGTTAATTAGAATTTCAATTTTGGATAATTAATTATAGTACAACATTAAAAGTACAGCATTCTTCATCTTTTTCGTTGATTATTTCATGAGAATGACCCTTTGGACAATAATGGCATTGTCCCTTTTTTACTATTTCTTCTTTTCCATCGAGAATACATTTAATTTCGCCTGAAATAACATATACTATTTCAGAATTATATTCATGTTTATGAAGACCAATACTGCTTTTAGCCGGAACTCTCGAGACTAAGATTTTTCCATTTTCATCTTTAAACATTCGGCAATAGATATCACCTTTTCCACCATAAAAATTATTTATCACTGTTTCTTCTATATCTTTAAAATCAATCATTTTTCTCTTCCTTTTTTGTAAAAGCTGAAACTCCCCATTTTTTCAAAATATTATGATATAAAATTATACCAACAATACCTGCTACAGTTTCTGATATTGGAAAAGCAATCCATGTATAATCAAGACCTATTAAAGAAAATAGATAAAAAATAGGAATTAAGCAAAATATTTGTCTGGTCAAAGAAATCAATAACCCTTTTTTCCCTTCACCGATAGATTGGAAAAAAACCGGTGTCATAAGTGAAAAAACAGCGGAAAAGAAACTACAACCAATTATTCTAAATGCCACCACACCAACTTTCATAACTTCAGCATCCTTACTGAATAAAAGTATACATTTATCGGGAATGACCAAAAAGCAGAAAACACCGATAACCATAAATAAAATAGCTATTAAATACGAATAATTCATGGTCTTTTTAATTCTTAAAGAATTATTTATCGCATGATTATAGCTGATAATTGGCACAACACAAGTCTGAAGACCACCAATCGGAATAAAAAAGAAACTCTGCATCTTGTAATAAAGACCAAGTACTGTTACTCCAGCATCGGAAAAGCCACCCAATATAAAATTTAAAACAATAATATATACCGAAGCCAAAGCTTGCGAAACTATATATGAATATCCATAATGAAAAATTCTTTTAGCATAATGATGAAACTCTTTTAAAGCAGGTGGTTTTCTAAAGCCTTTAACACCTGTGATTAAACAAGTGACAAATTGACCGATAACTGTTGCAAATCCAGCACCGGCTACTCCAAGTTTAGGAATTGGTCCTAAGCCAAAAATCAAAATAGGATCCAAAATAATATTAATAATTGCACCAGTAAGTTGAGCAATCATCGGAACAATCATATTTCCTTTAGACTGATGGACTTTACTAAATGTTCCATCCAGAAATTGAAAGATAGAACCACAACAGACAATATAACCATAGATTATCGCATCACCAATCGCCTGCTCTGTATTAATTGTAAAATTGACAAATGGTTTTATAACTAAAACAATGAGCAAAGAAAATAAAGCCCATTCCAAAATTTCAAGAATAATACCTACCCCGGCTGCTTTATTAGCTTCTTCAGTTTTTCCCTGAGCAAATTTATGATCCATATAGGCGTTGACACCAACACCAGTTCCCACCGATAAAGCCATAATAACCCACTGCAAAGGATAGATAACACCTAAAGCTGTCAGAGCATCATTAGATAATCTTCCAACAAAAAGGCTATCAACAATATTGTATAAAGCTGATATCAACTGCGCTAGCATAACCGGTGGTGCTAGTTTTAACAAAATTTTACTTATTTTTTCTATTCCAAGAAATTCTGATTCTTCAAGACTTTTTTCCATATATTATTCTTAGCAATATCAATCAATGCGCCTATAATTCTATCACTTCTAATTTTTAAAAATCTACATTAAATATAAGTAAAAATTTTCTTTTTTAAATCAAATACTAAAGAGTAAGAATCGAGATTGCTGATATTTTCATTTTTATAAAAAAACTTAAATTAATTTTTAAAAGTTGCTACTTTATTTTCGATACTATATCAAAGCAAATATTTGCACTTTTATTAGCCATTAGTTTTTCAAATGTTCCATAATCTTTTACTTGTTCTTCAGTTCCAACAATATCCGAAATAAAGCGAATAGAAACAAACTTAGTATCGAGAAGATAACAAGCTTGTGCAATTGAAGTGCCTTCCATCTCACAAGCGCAGACATTTTCTAATTCAATATTAATTTGTTTTAAATCTGTTACAAAAGTATCAGCGGTATATATTTTTCCATTTTTAAAACTAATATTATTATCTTTTAATATTTGTTGAATTTTTTCTTTTATCTTAACATCTGTTAAATAATCTAGTGGCATTCCTGGAACTTGACCAAGTTTATATCCAAAATTCACTGCATCGACATCTGAATATCTTAAAGAATCAGCAATTAAAATATCAGCTGTATGAAGTCCATTTATTCCACCAGCAATACCCGTATTTATAATAAAATCAGGATGATATTCTTCTATCATTAAACCAGCGCCAACTGAAGAAGCTACTTTTCCAATTCCACTTTTTATAACAACCACTTCTTTATTTTCTATAGTGCCACTATAAAAATTATAATTAGCAATCTTCTTTTCTTTTTTATTTTGAAGTTTACTGACTAACAATTCAACTTCAACATCCATTGCGCCGATGATACCTATCATATATTAACTCCTTTTTTTAATTTATAATTCGCTTTTTCTATTAGATAATATATTGAAACAATTATATCAAAAACATAGATAAAACTTCCAATTCCACATATTATTGCCATCTTTTTAGTGATAATGCCATTCTTTTTCAATGAATAAGTACATCCAATTGAAGCAATTCCGCTTAGAACAATTGTTAAAAAATCAACAATGACAGCATAAAAAATTAAACCTAATCCCCAAATGCTCATCAAAACTCCAACCAAAGCAACGATAAAATTAGCAATATACGAAGGAATTTGAAGACATTTAGTCAAGATATTCATATTGCACGCTTCAAAATATGTAATCTTATTATTTGTCGAAAATACAGCAATAACAATCGCAAATACTAAACAAAGCAATGTATAAATAATTAGAAAAGCTGATAATACTATCAATCCAATTTCTAAAATATTACCAATAACCACATCATTGTCATCGCTTGGAAAATTAAGCAATACTAAAAAATATATCAACAAAACGATTGAAGTTATTGAAAATACATAAGGATAAATAATATTTGGAATTGTTAAAAGATATTTTTTTATTTTTTTCACAGCTAGATTCTATCACATTTAAAAACTATTCTTCTATTATCTTAATTTTTTCACTAGTTGCAAAATTAAAATTCTATTGACATTTTAGATTATTTTTCTGGCTAATAAAACACTACTAATCAATATATTTATAATTTTTCTAAAAACCATCAAAATAATTAGAAATTATAATTCAAGGCTATTAGGGTCTAATAAAAATTCTTTTAGTCCAACAATCAAATAGCCTTTTTCATTGCGACGTGGTTTTATACTATTCCTTACTACTATAATTTTTTTGAATGAATCATCGATATTATCGAGTGATTTTGTTTCTTGTTTCATCTTTTCTTCATTTGGAATATCATAAGCTGATTGAATATAATAACGCTTATTGCCTTGGTTAGCGACAAAATCAATTTCAAGTTGCTTTCTTTTTAAAGTGCCGTCGATATTTTCTCTTGTTTCTACAAAACCAACATCAACATTATACCCGCGATAACGTAGCTCATTATAAATTATGTTTTCCATTAAATGAGTTTCTTCTATCTGTCTAAAATCAAGTCTTGCATTACGTAAGCCAACATCTTCAAAATATATCTTATAAGGTGTGTTTATATATTTTTTACCTTTTACATCATATTTATTTACTTTTGAGAGAATAAATGCCTGTTGCATGTAAGTAATATAACGATCAATAGTAAGTGCACTTAAAGAAGTATTTTTAATACTTTTAAAAGTATTGGCAAGTTTTGTTGGATTAGTCAATGAAGAAATACCAGACGCGATAATATCCAGTAATTCACCAATATTTTCATCAGAATTAAGATTATTGCGTTCAACAAGATCTTTAAGATAAACATTTTGTAATTGTGTTTTAAGATAACTCGACTTTTGTTCAGAAGTTTTCATCAACGCAACTGCAGGTAACCCACCATAAATCATATAATCGTCAAAAGCATAATCTAATCCATCCTGATAATTCGCATAAAATTCTGAAAAAGATAATGGTAAAACATGTATTTCATCTCCTCTGCCAGCAAACTCAGTCAATACATCACTTGATAAAAATTTTGAGTTGCTGCCAGTTACATACACATCCATATTTTTTTTGCGTAAATAACCATTGAGCACTGCTTCAAAACATCCAAGATTTTGAACTTCATCAAGCAAAAGATAATACATATCATTATCTATCATTCGTTGAGAAATAAACGTCATAAATTTTTTAGGATCTACTTTCTTTTTATTAATAAAAAGATCCTGTAAATCTTCACCAATAAGTAATAAATCTTCAGCAGAATCAAAAGCAAATTTAATTATATGGCTTTCATCTACGCCCTCTTGTCTCAATTTTTCGTAAAAAATATCATTCATAAGATAAGATTTGCCACATCTTCTAATTCCAGTAATAACTTTTATAAATCCATTATGTCGTCTTATTTGAAGCATTTCTAAATATTTATCTCTTTTTATCTCCATTTTGAGCACCTCAATTAATATTTATGGATTAATTGCCACTTTTATTAAACGTATTATAACATATTATTTTCTAATAATAAAACATCAATCCACTTAATTTCTTTGGCAAAAAAACCGAAAATATTAAGTATTATGTCGAATCGCTTTCTATTCAATTTTTTTATTGTCTTTGATTTATAATACAAATTAGAAAACTTTTTTATAAAACAAGATAATATTTAAAAACTATTCTTCTATTATCTTTATTTTTCCTCTGCTTTTATAGGCATATAAAACCATTTTGCTTGAAACTATGGCTTCTTCAGCATCTATTTCAAACTTCTTCTTTTTTTCAATCTTATAATAAAAATCGGAAATCAAATGTTCATGGCCATTTCCATAACATCTTTTACCATAGATATTTATATCATCTTTGATTTCAATTATCTTGTTATCAACTATGAGTCGATCTTTGGATAAAATTATATTTTCTCCAGTTTCTAATTTTAAATTTATTATCGGTGATAAATCTGTTTTAGCAGAATTGGTAGCAAAAATTGAATAACTTGATTTTTCTCCTTTAAATAATACCATCGCACTATCTTCAACTTCTATTTTGTCTTTTAAAGAAAAATTGTTAATATCTGCAACAACTGATTTCGGTCTTCCACAAAACCATCGCTTTCGCCCAAGGCTGCTCTTTTAAAACAATGTCTCTAAAATGCTCAATAATTATTTCTATTCTTTGAGCTATATTGGTTTCATGGAGCATTGCAAACCTAGCAATTTTCTTTTTGGCTTTTTTGGTCTGGAATCTTGGATCAGCTTCTATTTTTTTACTAATCTTATAGAAAGTTTGATATGGAGTGAAGCTTTGAAGCACATTAAGGATGAACCCTTCTTCGATTGCCTGTTTCATGGAATAAAGATGAAATGCCTTATGCTGTCCGAACTGATTCAATCTTCCAAAGAGTGCAAGAGTTGTTCCTTTAGGAGTTGCAGTAAACGCAAACATTGACACATTGCTTTGCTTTCCATGCTTACATATCTCATCGCTAATTATATCTTCAGCATCCATGTTGAATTTATCTTCTTCGTAATCAACATCAGAACCCAAAGCCTTAGTTACGGCTGCCATATCTTTGCCAGCTGTTGAAGAATGAGCCTCATCAATGATTACTGCAAACTTCTTGTCTTTAAGCCCTTTTACAATGTCAGCGATATATAAAAATTTTTGTATCGTTGTAGCAATTATCTTCGTATTTCCTTCAAGTGCTTTCTTTAAATCATTAGATGAGCAATCTTCATTCATGACCTTTATTAATCCCGTTTTATGCTCCAAAGCACAAACCGCCTTTTGAAGCTGTCTGTCTACTACAACCCTATCAGTAACTATGATTATATTGTCATAAATTATGTTGTTGTCTGCATCATGAAGAGATGAAAGCCTATGTGCCAACCATGCGATAGTGTATGTCTTGCCCGATCCTGCACTGTGTTGGATTAGATAGTTCATTGATGTTTTGTTTTCTTTTACATCAGCTACAGTTTTTCTAATGCAATCCAATTGGTGATACCTTGGGAAGATGATAGACTCTTTTGTTGTTTTTTCTTTACCGGTAACTGGATCTTTCTCTTTTTTTCTTTCCACGAAAACAAAGCGAGAAAGAATATCAAGCAAGGCATCCTTGGTAAGAATATCCTCCCACATATAAGAAACACCAAATCCATCGCTGTTTAGTGGATTTCCTTTCCCAGTTTCTATTCCTTCGCCCTTTCCTTTGTTGAAAGGCAAGAAATATGTCGAAGTTCCATTTAACTTTGTAGTCATGTAGCATTCTTCCAAATCCATGGCAAAATCAACTATGCTTCCCGCCTTAAACAAGAATAATCTAGATTTAGGGTCTCTATCCTCTCTGAATTGTCTAATGGCATCCTCATAGTTTTGACCTGATTCATTGCATTTTAGTTCGAAAACGGTAATAACAAATCCGTTGATGCAAATAACAAGATCTACACGCTCTTTTTGTTTTTCTTCCTCGCTTAGCTTTTCTATTTTTTCTTTTGACTTGGTATATACTTCCTGCACAACAGAAAATATGTTCTTTGTGTAATTTTCATTTAGTTCTTTATTGAAGGTTGTTGCAGGTTTTGTATATAACAAGCGGATTTTTACGTTGGAGATTTCTATCTCACTTTTTAATACCTCAATCAAAGAAGAGCTCTTTCCTATAATTTTGTTATTGATTGAATTTATTATCGTTTCTTCATATTTATCCTTAAAGATTTTCTTCAATCGCTCTATTGCATCTGGTTGAGTGTCTTCTAAGAATTTGAACAATAATTCTTTATCCAACGCATAATTTTTATCAATATCATCATTTTTTCTTTCGATATACCCATCATGAGAAACTAAATAATCGATGATGTATTGTTGATATTGCTTTTCAGTAAGAATTTTATTCATGAGGGGCCCCCTTTTTGCCTGTTACGTATGCATAAATAATTGATTGCTTATAAGACAGAAGTGTTTCAAGCTGCTTTTTCTTTCCATTAATTATTTCATCAATCTGGCCGCACTTGTCATCCAAATAATCCGCGATGGCTTTTTGCTCCGATAGAGGCGGGACTATGATTTCGATATTTTTCATATCTTTCCATGTGGTCGTCCACAAATCATCAACAATTCCATGTCCCCATCTATAAAACTCAGCTGAAAATTGCTCAGTTTTAAAAAACCAACTATAAAATTTCGGCTCCATATTTTCTCTTGGCTCAAGAACTAAATTAATTAAAGATACAGAACCATCTCTATTTGAAATGCCACAAGACCCTCTTCTATCGGATCTACTATTTATAACAAAATCGCCTTTTTTAACTAATTTTCTATCATCATGTGCATTAGTTTTTGCTGCATTTTCTAATTGTGGCAATATACCTTTCATAGTCACAGATAGAGGATCATAATCTCTATCACTAACTATAACATTTCTCAAAATGTAGATTGACCCAATTCTACCTTTGTCCCAACTGTCAGGAACTATACCAATGTAAATATTGTTTTCTTCCACCTTCCCATTCATTTCATTTTACCTCCAAAAAGAGCCTTAATCTTATTTTGAAGGTCTGATTCCATTGAATTAAATTGTTCTTCCAAAAGTTCGCTTTTTTCTGGTTGCTTATATTTATAGAAATATCTAGTGAAAGGAATTTCAGCTCCGATTTTTATTACTTTTTGGCCTCTATCTTCTTCAAAAGATGCATTTTCATCATTTCCTTCAAAGAACGCTTTTGAATCGCTAACGTATGGTAAAACTTCTCTAGCCATATAGTCATCGATACTTTCATCCCATTTGACTATTTCTGTATCTTTGGTCTCCTTATCATAGATGACATTGCCCTTTTTATCCTTCTGAATCTCAGCCTTATCATCTATTTCTGATAATCCATCAATTATTTTTTGAAGAATTTTCTTTTCTATTGTTAACCCTAATTCTTTTATATAGTTTTCGAATGATACTCTAGACATGAATAATTTACCGGAAGCATGTTCTCTCAATTCAGCAATTATTTCGTCATATTGTTCTTTATTATTCTTGAATTTTTCGAGTTGCTTCTTTTGCTTTTCATTTAATGTTCCGAGACTGTTTTCGAATTCAAATACTTTATTCTCGTCGTAAATAGATGAAAGTACTCCCTTTTGAATCATTGAGCCGATTCTTTCATTAGATAATGAGTAATTCCTATGCATAGGCCTCATTGTTGTGTATTCTCGATAAATAAATTCTGTATTGTCATAAATCTTAACAAACTCATTTTCTTTGAAATCAACATATAGCTCAGTGATCTTCTTTCTATCCTCAGGAGATAATTCATTCTTTTTATAACCTAAGCCCTTACGTAATTTGTGATAGATCGTTGAGGCGTCAATTAATTGAATTTTACCCTTGCGTTCGTCTCTCTTGTTCTTTGAAAGAATCCATACATACGTTTGAATTCCGGTGTTATAGAACAAATCTGTAGGCAAGGCAATAATTGCCTCAATCAGATCGTGTTCTAACATCCATCTTCTTATTTGACTTTCGCCACTGGATGTGTCTCCGGTAAACAAAGGTGAACCATTTTCAATTATTGCTGCTCTACCAACATTATCATCCATCTTATCAATAGCTGATTGCATGAAAATTAGCTGCGAATCTCCTCCACCAGGAAGCCCAGCTGGCCATCTACAATTATCACCTGAAGCTTTTTCGAACTCTTTCAAAACAGCTTCTTCCTGTCCTTCCTTAGCATCATCACCTTTCCATGGGGTGCCGAATGGAGGATTCTCTATAACAAAACGCATCTTAACATCCTTAAAGGAATCAGTTTTAAAAGTGTCAGCGTGTTTAAAGTTGCTTGCATCCTGTCCTTTAATCAGCATCTCGGCAAGACCAATGGCATATGATGGGCCCATATATTCTTGGCCAAATAATCTAATATCTGCTGATGGATTAATATGTTTCAAATATGAATATGCGGTAGAAAGCATTCCTCCCGTTCCACATGCCTGATCACATACTGTAATAACTCTATGGTCTTCAAATATGTCATCACTGCCTTCAGCGGTCAAAATTGAAACTAAGCATTTAATGATGTCACGACCAGTGTAATACTGTCCTGCATCCACATTTTGATAAAAACGTCCAATCAAATTCTCGAAAATATACCCCATCTTTATTGAATCGTATGTTGTTGGATCCAAATCCAGTTCAGAGAAAGCTTTAACAACGGTGAACAAACAGCCGCCTTCTTCCATAGTTTTTATATGGTCAGAAAGCTTCAATTGCTTTAAAATATCTTTTACATTATTAGAAAAACCTTCTATGTAACTTTCAAAATTTTCTGCTATTTTTTCTGATTCATTCAAAAGCTCTTTCAAATCATAATGGCTAACGCTGTAAAATTGAAAGCCAGCTTTTTTCTCTAGCGCCTGAGCAGGTATTTTAGGATTCTTCTCATACATCTCAATTACAGCTTCTTTTGTATGGGAAAGAGCACATTCAAACCTCCTAAGAATTGTCATAGGAATAATTACATCACCATATTTGTCTGGCATGTATGTTCCTCTTAATTTATTTGCGATGCTCCAAATGAAATTGGCTTCTGCAGTAACATCAACGGGGTCTTCATCCCAAAGCATATCTATTTTTTCTCTAATATCAGTCATAGTTTTATCCTCTATTCTTTCGTTAAATAATATAATTCATACAATACAGAAAAGTATTTGTCTTCGTATGTTTCAGCAAATGCATCCGTTGTTGAATGCTCTTTTTCTTTCCAATGTAAATACCTAATGGCATAGCACATAACTTCATCAGCCATCACCATCATCCAGAAGCAAAGGTAATCCTCGTGGCATCCCCTCAACTGTTCCTCTTCAATCAAATAGTCGTTAGGGAGAATGATTTCTTTGTCTTTAGGCATCTGCTCAGGCTTATCATATTTGCAATAAAGATAATCTTCCAAATACTGAGTATATGTAAGCTTTCCTTTATGTTCCAAAAACATTCTTCCTAGATTGAAAACATCGTCATAACTATCTTTGGTATATTTCAAATGCTCCAATTCATCGACTTTTTGTTTCTTATAATCATATGATCTTGTTAAATATTTGCCTCCATCATAAAGAAAATCGCCCCCTAACTCTAGCTTATGAATTGCTTCAACAATTAAGGAAATCTTGTCTTGAAGCCATGAATCATCCTCAATCAAATCGCAATCAAGTTTTCTTTGTCTAAGAACCTCTTTCTTTGTTTCGTCATCTAAATAAGAAAAAGCATTATATATTCTTCTGAGATGTTTATTTTGAGGGAAGAAACCTACTGCTATAGTTGCCCAAGTCAAATAATCGATTTCATCAGCGTTATCAATGATGAATCTCTTGGCGGTTTCCTTGATTTCTTTTTCTTTGATGATTTTTTGGTTGTGCCTTTCCAAAAAATAGATAACAAAGGAAATAGCTATGGTCGCTGCCAAAGAAAGAATTGATATTATTAAATTAGCAATTTCCATCAATCATCTACCTCTATTCCGTATTTTTTGAATAATGGTGCTAATTTTCTTTTAACTTTCATAGTTGGCTCGTTTTCACCAGTTTCCCATCTTGCTACGGAAGCGATAGAAACACCTAATTCTTTTGCAAATTCTGACTGTGTTAAAAACATTTTATTTCTTAGTTTTTTAATCATTACTTTGTAATCCATAAATTGACCTCCTATAGGAACATCAAAAACTTATCTAAATTATATCACTTTTTTCTCAAATTGTCTATTATTCGACAATATTAATCCACAATATTTCCATATTTTTCTCAAATAATTTTTACCAACATACCTTTCGTTCCGCAGTACTACCTTTCGTTCCGTAGTGATATCTATCGTTCCGTAGTTATATCCCAAAAATAAAAAAGCCCTGCAAAAACACCTATTGGCATCTCTACAAGGCTAACTTATAACTTGGCAGATAGGGTAAAATTCCCTTTCTGCAAAGAAAAAAGGTCTGACACTTTTCGTATCAAACCATTGCTTTTCTTATGGTGGAGATGACGAGAATTGAACTCGTGTCCAAATAAGGCACCATCAAGAAGACTACAGCTTAGTTTGCATAAATTAAGATCTATTAGCTGCAAACGACTGCCAGATCTTGGTGCTGACTAATTCTTATTCTTTATATGTCAGCCTATAAAGAAGCAATCATTCTTAGTTTGCCGTAACCTCTCCGAATGATAGCGAGAAGAGACGACTATGCTGGGCTAAGCCCTGAGCTGCGGAGTTTTAAAAAACTAGCAAGCAGCTGCTGCCATCATGGCAGGAGCATTATTTACATGATAAAGTTTTTTGGCATTTATCTTTTTTTTGGTGATAACGTCACCACTCGGCTGCCTTGTTGACTCATCCTTACCTGTCGAAACCAAAACATCCCCAAGTAGCACTTTCGTGCTCATTAATATTATCACGCATTTTTTTTTAAAAATCAAACAAAAAATGCCTTTCGGCATTTTCTTTAGTTAAGCTACTTGTGGTATAACAAGATTCCAACCTGGTCTTGCTTTATTTACTACGGCAAGTGATTTATTGAATAACTCTTGTTCTTTTAAAAATCTAGCGTTCTTTAAATCTTTATGAGAAGCTAAATATGCTGCGTATTTATTTACTACTGTTTCGGTATCTTCTTTCATGTTGTTGATAATACCTTCGATGAGAACTGCTGTTCTATACATTGATAATTCACCACAAGAAACAATACTATTTTGGAAATCTTTCTTTTGAGAAGAATAATAATTTTCAGCTTCGTCAAAACTTTCTGAAGAAAGTAAGATAAATAACTTCTCTGCAATCATTTTAGTTTTTAAATCATCGGTATACCAATCAATATACTTGAAGGTATCTTCTAAAATATTGATGGCTTTATCGATATCATCTTTTAATAATGCATCCATATATTGATAATATCTAACATGTGATTTGTAATAGCTATCATAATTATCAAATTCAATGATTTCAAGATCTTCACCAAGCAATGAATGGCGAATATTCTTCAATTCATTTTCATAGGCTAATAAATCTTCTTTATGAGTTGTTTTAATCAAAATAAAGCAGTCATTAACATAGTCTAATCTGCATGGGAATAATTCATATAAAGCAACGATGAAACCATAACCAATGCCAAATAAAATAGAATAGCTGATGATCTTATCGCCGGAAAATACTAATAAAGCTAATAGTAAAGCTACAACATTGATCAAAATATATCCGACCATACCGCCTAATAAATAACCATAATGGTAAGTCTTTTCTTTTTTCGGAGTCATAACAAGATGGAAATCCAAAATGTTATTAACTTTAAAAGAAACATCATTATCTTTTCCGTCATGTTTAAATATTATTGTCATTCCGAAAAACACAACTTTAGTAACTTGGTAACCACCGATTAAACCACCGATTAATTTACCTAATGTATAAAATAAGAAATTAGCAATTAAAGAAACACCGACAACAATAACAATATATAATGTGCTTTGCATTGCCAAAGAGTGTTGTTGCATAACATTGAGATTCAAAGTTCCAAGTCCAAAGATTAATGCTAAATCGATGACAAGCATTATCCAAGAAAAATTAAAATCTAAGAAACTCTTTTTTATTTGCCCGGATTCATTTGTATTTTTTTCCATATTTGTATTGTCTTCTTTCATAAAACCTCACTTTCAGTTCAACAATTATTATAAACTAATTAACAAATTAAATATACTATTTTATCAATAAGGAAGAGGATACTTTCTTGTAAGTTTGAGTGCTCTTTGTTTAGCCTCATCAAGTTTTTCTTCATCATCAGAGTTAGTTAAACATAAATCGATGATGTTTGCAACTTCTACCATATCTTCTTCAACAAAACCTCTTGTCGTACAAGCTGGTGTTCCAAGCCTGATACCCGAAGTAATAAAAGGCTTTTCCGTATCATTAGGAATAGAATTCTTATTCACTGTAATATTGCATTTCCCTAAAACATCCTGAGCCTTTTTACCAGTGATATTAGCATGAGATTTCACATCTACTAACATCAGATGGTTATCGGTACCACCGGAGACTAAATGATAACCTTTTGATACTAATGTCTTAGCTAAAACATCAGCATTTTTTACAATTTGTTTTTGATAATCTTTAAAATCTGGCTTTAAAGATTCTTCAAAGGCCACAGCTTTAGCCGCAATAACATGCATTAAAGGACCGCCTTGAACTCCAGGAAAAACATTTTTATCAATACTTTTTCCAAGCTCAATATCATTTGCTAAAATTAATCCACCACGAGGACCGCGCAAAGTTTTATGCGTTGTTGAAGAAACAACATGAGCATAAGGAATTGGGCTAGGATGAAGACCAGCAGCAATAAGACCAGCAATATGAGCCATATCAACAAATAAATATGCGCCAACTTCATCAGCGATATGTCTAAATTCTTTAAAATCAATAATTCGTGGATATGCTGAAGCCCCAGCAATTATCATCTTCGGTTGCACTTCTTTAGCATATTTTAAAATTTCATCATAATTAAGTCTTTCAGTTTTTGGATCTAGACCATAAGAAAAGACTTGATAATCTTGACCGCTGAAAGATAAAGCACTGCCATGAGATAAATGGCCACCAGCATCTAGTTTCATACCTAAAACCCTGTCACCATGATTTAATAAAGTACGAAATACCGCCATATTAGCCTGAGAACCAGAATGGGGTTGAACATTAGCATATTCGCAGTTGAAAAGTCTTTTTATTCTATCACGTGCTAGATTTTCCACAATATCAACATATTCACATCCGCCATAATATCGATGCCCAGGATAACCTTCCGCATATTTATTTGTCATTATAGAACCTTGTGCTTCTAAAACTGCTTTTGAAACATAATTCTCACTAGCGATCAATTCTATATGATCATCCTGACGAATTCTTTCTTTTTTAATAGCGTCAAAAACTAAAAAATCTTCTTCTTTTAAATCTTTATCCGATATCATAATATTCTCCTTTTATAGAGCTGGTTTCAATAAAGAAAGATAATACTCTTTTTCTGTACTAGTAATACTGAAATCTTCCATTGTTTTATTAAATGGTAAAGAATTGATATATTCATCAAATTTATCCAAAGCAACTTTAGGATCATCTTCATCGAAGACAAAATGACCAAATTTCTTTATCTTATCTTCTAATACATCATAATTTCTTCTCATGAAAGGTCCTAATAACCAACTAAGACCTAAACCATGAGCGATTTCAGGATATTTCCCTGAAATTAAATGTTCTACAAAATGACAAGGCATGGAAGTTAATTTACCAAAAGAAGTAAATCCATTATGGGAAACCGAACCCGTTTCCATCATCGCTTTACGCAAATCTTCATCATTTAAATTCATCAACAATTTCGGTGTTAAATCAACAATATTTCTTATGACGCCAAGAGCAAAAAGATCACAGACCTGATACTCTTCAGATTTACAAAAATATCTTTCAAAGCTATGCGAAATTATATCAACAAGACCACAGCAAGTTTGAAACTCGGGAACACTTTTTGTTAAACTAGCATCTAAAATAGAAAACAATGGATAATTGGTCGGAGAATTAAAGCCACCTTTGAAATTAGTCTTCCGATCTGAAATAACACAGGAAGAAGACATTTCACTACCGCTAGCAGCAATTGTAATTATTGTAGCTAATGGTAAAGCCTTAGTGGGCATAGTTTTCTTTTTATTGAAATCAAGTATATCGCTATCATAATAAAAATTATTAGCAACGCTTTTTGCTAAATCCAAAACACTGCCACCGCCAACAGCTAATAATAAATCCGGTTTAACTTCTTTTGTTAAATTCAAAGCCTCTTCAACATTCTTTAAATCCGGATTAGCTGTTATCCCTGAATAAACATAGCTAATAATATTAGTTTCTTTTAATTTGTTTAGAATATTATCGAGAATGCCCGAAGATTTCAAATAAGAACTACCGCATAGTAAAACAACTTTACTAAAGCCATATTTTCTTATCAATATACCTATATTTTCATAACTAGTAAAATAGATATGCGTAGGATTATAAAAATCTATCATAATTTTTCCCCATTATTATTCATATTCGCTGTGCCAATATATTTTGAATAGACAGAATGATCAGGTAAAGCTTTCCTCTTATTAAAGGCAATAAATCTTCTTACCCACTCTTTAACCATACCATCAGTTACCAAGATAAAATGAACTATTTCATAATCTGGAGTGGTAGAAAATCCTTTTTTCATCCAAAGTGAAATAGAAGAGATAAAATTAGCAAAATAGAAACTTAAAATATAATCCATATCATCGGTACTCAAATATTCAACATCAGGAATCCATTTAGTAATTTCTGAACGGAGAATATCTTTTCCAAGCTTTTGGATTTTATCATACAAAACCCCCGCTTGGCTACTGGTAGCAATATTAGTAAAAACAACTCTATTAGCATAGATGTAATTATATAAATCCATCAACAATTCACGGATATTATTATAAGAACTATTTTTTCTGACATTGACGCCTTCAGCAATAATTATGGACATTAAACAATCATTTAAATCAGCAAAATAATAATAGAAACTCTGTCTTGAAACACCAGCTGTACGGCATAATGTAGCAACACTGATTTCATCATATGGGGTAGTTTTCAACATGTTGAGCAAAGTTGAAACTATAATTTTTGAATAATTTCTATTCATAACATCACCGCCATTATTGTACTAAATATTTTTACAATAGTCAAAAAGAGCATCTTAACTGGATGCTCTTTGAATACTTATATAAATTTAATTAAATAGCGAAATCGCCATCTTTGAAAATGACAATTTCTTTACCGTTTTTATCAGTACCAATAATCGAAAGATCTTCAGTACCAATCATGAAATCAACATGCTCATGGCTTTGATTTAAACCAGCTTCTTCAAGTTCTTCAACGCTCATTGCTTCACCATTAGAAACACATTCAGCAAAAGAAGCACCCAATGCCAAATGACAAGCCGCATTTTCATCAAATAAAGTATTATAGAAAAGAATATTCATCTCTGAAATTGGAGAATGGAAAGGAACCAAAGCACATTCTCCTAAACGGCAAGAGCCTTCATCAAAATCAATGATGCTTTTCAAAGTATCGTAACCGACTTCAGCACCATAATCAACAACCTTACCATTTTCAAATTTGAGGAAGAACTTATCAATTATATTGCCATTATAAGATAAAGCCTTTGAGGAATAGACAATACCATCAACCTTATCTTTATGAGGAGAAGCAAAGACTTCCTCAGTTGGCAAATTAGGAACAAATTCTGAATTATAACGGCTTTGAACAGCATTAGCAGCAGCAAAACGATAACTATTTGGTAAACCAATAACTAAATCTGTTCCATTCTTACTTTGATAGTGCAAGCTCTTTAATTTCATCTTATTCAAAGCATTAGCATTGCGATTTAAAGTAGCGATATGCTTTTTCCAACTTTCAATTGGAGTATTATCAGCATCGATTCGACAAGCTTTATAGATAGCTTCCCACAAACTTATTTGAGCTTGAGTTGGAGTAGCCTTTGGGAATACTCTTTCCGCCCACTTTTTAGTAGGAACAGCAGCGATACACCAAGCTAATTCATTGTTCATATAAATTTGACGATAAGGGAAAGTAGCCTTATTAAGAGCACTATTATAAGCGGTAACCTTTTCAACACCGACAGAACTATAGATATTAGGATCATTACCTACCAACATAATTCTAGCCATTCCTCTATCAGTATAAGATTTCATAGCCTCAACATCTAAAGGATTAACCTTGGATAATCTTTTGATAGGAGTATGTAACATCTTTTGTTTGATCAATAAAGGATCAGAATAACTAACTTCAATATTTTTAACCTTATGAGCATATAGAGACAAGGTTAAATAATGGACAAATTGTGCCATTTCTACCGATGCAAAAATAACTATGTCTTGATTACTGTTTGCACCTATGCCAACTTCTGCTATCAAGTCAGCATACTTTTTCATCATTTTTACTTTTTTCATTTATTACCTCTTTTTCATTATATAAGATTTTTTTGTATTTTTAATATTAATATAATCAATTGTAACCACTTTCATAAAATATTTTACTATTTTTTATAAAAAACTTTAATTTTTTTGAAAAAATAATAAAAAAACATAATAAACTAATTTTAAGATAAGTTTTTAACAAAAATAAGTATTAACATTATATTTTTATATTAAAAATAAATCAACCATTTAAATAAAGAAATATGCATTTACCAATAATAAATATTTATTTGGTATATTATATATTTTATTAAAACTACATTATAAAAACATAACCATATAATGAGGAATAGTTAATTTGTTTTCGTTTACACCAACATTTCCATCTACAATTTTATAAGCTACTGTTGGTTTATATTTTTCAATAAATCTATTCAAAGACTTTGTTGCCGTATTTCCTGCCTTCACTTCCACAGGAATAACTTCTCCATTTTTTTCTATCAAAAATTCTAATTCATTAGAATCATCTGGCCTGTAATAATATAATTCATATCCATTTTTAACCAAAATTTCTGCAATTATATTCTCATAAATGCCACCCTTAGCATTCCCTTTTATAACATTTTCTAGAACAGCTTTTTTAGTTTCAAATCCATACATAGCACACAATAAGCCAGTATCATTAATATATAATTTGAACTGATTTTCATCAGCATTTGCCATAAGTGGCAAATAGGGTTCATGAATATTATAACAAGGATTGACAATATTGGAATCTTTCAACCATTGAATACTTCCACCATATTTTTTACTTGTCTGTCCTTTCTCAACCGTAGAATATTGAAACTTTGTAATTTCTTTTGCTAATTGTCTAGGAATTGCTTCATAGCATCTACGAACTTTAATTTTTTCAGCACCTTTTGCATGCTTTGAAATATCAAAACGATAATTTTCAAGTATTTTTTCTTGTATTGCAGCTACTTTAGTAAAGTCATGATTTTCAACATAGTCAGCCACAACTTCAGGCATGCCACCAACAACCATATATTCACGAAATAAAGTTTCATATTTTTCATTTAAAGCAAATGGTACTTTTTCTTTGTTATCAAAAAGTTCTCTTAAATAAGAAATACCATTTTCATATCCTTCTGCCCATAAAAATTCTTCAAAATCCAGTGAATACATTGTTAAAAACATTTCATAACCAGTAGGAACGGACTCTGGTTCTTCAGTATTTTCATCAGCATCTTCTCCATAAGTTAACCCTAATAAACTTCCTGAAGTAATGACATCAAATCTTCCATCTTCTGCTAAAAATTTTAATGCAGTTCTTGCATTTCCACATGCTTGAATTTCATCTAAAAAAATTAAAGTATTTCCTTTAACAAAATTAACGCCATTTATCATAGCTGACATTCTTTTATAAATGGAATCAGCATCTAAAGATCCGTTAAAAATTTGTTTCAATTCTTGATTTTTAATAAAGTTAATCTCAATAAAACTTTCGTATTCTTTTTTTCCAAACTCACGAATAATATATGTCTTTCCTACTTGCCTTGCACCTTCTACCATAAGACAATTATTTTTATGTGTTCTTTTCCAATCAACAAGTTTTTGATATATTTTTCTTTTTAACATAAGTATCTCCTTTATGTTTAATCAATTACATAATATTTCATTTATTTATGCTTGTCAAACAAAAAAGGAATAAAAACGGATACTATTTTGTCGAAAAAAGGAATAAAATCCGATATCTGAATACTATAAAAAGGAATAAAAACGGATACACTAAAAAATAACTATCTAAAATAATAACCATATTATTTTTCAATCATCAATAATATTATAAGATTTTATGTTTTAAAAATATATATTTTCTTTTATAAAAATAGGCCTTTTCTTAATATATCTAATTCTTATACAAAAAAGTTTAGCTTACTATCACTAACTATTTACTATCACATCTCCAAATTGCCATAGGATGCCAACAAAGACGTGAAATAACATTTTGGTCATCGAATAATTTTTCTGGCTTGTATTTTTTATTTTTGAATTCTTCGACAAAGAGTCGTTCATCATCCGTAAAACATAATAATTTTTTAAGAAATTGCTGTATTTCACCTATTGTCTTTTTATAATCAAATTTCTCATCTTTCGATAACATTGGCTTAAGCATACGATCAAAATCACGTTTAGACATTGCATCGAATTTATCTATATTAAAATCAATAATATTTGCATCTCCTCCAATACAATTATAGAATATTAAGCATTTTTTCAATATTTCAGTATTTTCTAATAAATGAGATTTTATCATCTGATAAACATCATAAACATCTCTCGGTTTGCTTCTATCAATAAGAGCAGCAAGTTTGCTTCCATATAACTCATATTCATTTAAAATACTTATTTTCGTTGTACCTTTATAACCTAAAACATTAACATTTTTTTGATTAACAGGAAATATATGTGTCCTATCAAGATAATTAATTTCTATCTTTATCACATCCTTATTTCCTGCATTGTTTAAATACTGTAATACATAAGAATCTAATCCATAATAACTTTTACTTGCGTTAGAAAATGAATAATACTTTTGATAAAGTGAATTTTTAAGATAAGTTGCTATCGCTTCTTTATCTGCGAGCATTTCTTCTTTGCTCTTTCCTATATAATCTAAATCTATATCCACAGACAATCTTGGCATGCCCATATAAAACATGTTAATAGCTGTCCCACCTTTTAAAACAAATTTATCTTTCCATTTAGTTAAAAAAATTGTTTCAAGTATATCGATAAGACGCATTACTTTTTCTACATTGTCTTTTATAAATCCAGTAGCCTTTGCTATTTTTCTTATATTCTCTGATGTTAAGTCTATCATTTTCAATTCTCCATATTTATTAAGTGTTTAGGAACATATAGTTTCCATTCACTATTATAAATATAAGCATTTTTATTGTTTTCACGTATATCATCATCACATTTTGACATATTTTTTTTACATTCTTCATAAAAATGTCCAGTAAGATACGAAGGTTTCAAAACTGAAAATAAATATCCTGCTTTTTTATAAATAATTTTTTTACCATAACCAGATAAATGCTTTAAAAGTTTATCTTCATCACAATGATTTATCATAGTTAAAGCCATGAATACTTCTTCTAGACCACCAGATAAAAGTAAACGATCAAGACAATCTATTATAGTACGTTCAAGTTCAGTTATTCGAATTTGTGTATTTTGCTTTGTCTCAATTATTCCGCCATTATATTCATTTTGAAAAAATTGATATTCCAAGCCTTCAATCACCATTGGAGAATAACGCTTTTCAGTAACAACATGAACATCATAATATACTTGTGTAGCAAGACCATAATATTCTAAAGCTGTATGATACGCACAATAAGCACCTTCATGTAAAGCTGTAGCTATCTCAAACCGATTGACATAAATATCTTTTTCTATTGGATTTACAGTAGCATATAATCCACCCTTAAGTTTTACTATTTTCCCATTATCTTTTAAACGTTTTAAAGCACCAAATAAACTTGATTCTGACGCAAAATCTTTTTTTATTTCATCAACTTTTATAAGCGCTTTACTCAAAAATGTATATTCAGACATTTTCATCTCCTTTTAAACTTATTATGCGTGAAAACTCTTTATTTATCAATAGTTTTCGTGCGTTTTAAGTTTATGTTTCATTATTTATATAATTTTTATTCTATTATATTGCAAAAAAAAATAACTTTTACCGCACTTTTTAATTCCTGTTATTACTTTTATCATACCATTTTCTTTTCGATCGATTAACTTTTGTAAATATCTTTCTCTTATTATTGCTCCCATACCCTCTCCTCCCTCTCCTTTTATTTGAAAGTCAGTCGTAAAAACAATCTACTTTCAGCGAACATATATGAAAATCAATATTTTTTCAACCTGTACGCATCAAGTTTTTCATCTTTTTTAGATTATTCCGCGCATACTATGTAAAAGTCAGCGACAACAACGTATTGTTTACAATATTATTCATTTCAATAACAACGAGAAATTGCCGATAAGCGACATTTTACGCTACTATTTTTGCTTTTACCCTGCAATTAATGACGAGATATAAGCAAGCAACGAGAATGGAAAACATGACGAAAAGTCCGATGACGTAGTTTTTAATCATCTTTCTTGCCTTTTCTTTTTCTTCGTTCTTCTGCGCAATCGCAAAGAAAATATCCATCACAATTCTCCATACGCCTGCTATCGTCAAAAGTACCCAACACATATAAGGCTGATATCGGCCGAAAAAATATTCGATATACGAAAAATCCTGTTCATACTGCCCGTCCATATTCTGCGTGATAATTGCTCCACACTTCGTACAATAGAAACTTCTTTCATCCATTGTTTCGCAATGAAGATCGCGTACTACCTTTGTTTCATATTCGTGTCCTTTGGCTTCGATATAATCTCCATTATAACTACCGACCAACCTATACATTTATATATTGTATAGCTTTTTTGCGTGCATGTCGGCGCAACCATAGAGTATTTCGCGTAATAATGGTCAACCATAAATTTGTAAGTCGTCGAACGTTTTGCATCGTTAGTAATTACGAAAGCGTATTCACCCTCTTGCTCTATCCACGTTCCGTTCATATATTTTTTTCCATTCAATGTCACGGTACAGTTACTCGTCGTCCAAATCATGCAAACTATATGACTATTCTCAGACCTGACAAAAGTGAATTTGGGAGCATCGATACTCACATACATATAATATTATTACTAAAGCCGTCCACAGCATAAAACTCATACGTTCCGTTTGTAGCCATCTTATCAAAAATAACGCTTGAACCCGTACAGCAACCTGCGTATTATTCCCTTTTTGATGATATTCGATAATTAGTTTATAATTTACCATAAAAAATCTCCTTTTCCTTGCCATCTATAATACAGCAATACCTATTGCTGTGTGTAAAAAAGCAAGAACCACCTGCCTTTTTAATGCGTTTTTTTGTTCCAAATCGAAAAAAAAAAAAAAAAACAGCCATTCTTTTTCAAGAATGACTGTATTTTTATTAATATTGACTTTTTCTAGCTTTATCAAATACTTCAAATCCGAAATTATTTTCTAGGATTCTTAATATTTGCTTGAGCAGCAGCTAAACGAGCAACTGGGACACGGAATGGAGAGCAAGAGACATAATCGAGTCCAGCATTGTGGAAGAATTCGATAGAATCAGGATCGCCACCATGTTCACCACAGACACCAACGTGTAAATCTGGGTTAGTTGCACGGCCTTCGGAAACAGCCATCTTAATGAGTTTGCCGACACCTTTGGTATCAACAGTTTGGAATGGATCTGTATCGAAGATCTTATTATCGTAATAATCAGGTAAGAACTTACCAGCATCATCACGGGAGAAACCGAAAGTCATTTGTGTTAAATCGTTTGTACCGAAGGAGAAGTAAGCAGCTTCAGAAGCGATTTCACCAGCAAGAAGTGCAGCTCTCGGAATTTCAATCATAGTACCAACCTTATAGGTGATATCAGAATGATTTTCAGCGATGACAGCATCAGCTGTTGTTGTGATGATCTTCTTGACAAAACGGAATTCCTTTAAGTCAAGTGTTAATGGAATCATGATTTCTGGGTGGACAACAACATCTTCACCAGCAGCTCTTAAATCCTTTTGAGCTTGGATAGCAGCTTCGATGATAGCTCTAGCTTGCATACGTCCAATTTCTGGATAAGAGACATCAAGACGGCAACCACGGTGACCCATCATTGGGTTGAATTCGTGTAATGCATTGATCTTTGTCTTAATGTGTTCAACGGATTTACCAGTAGCTTCTGCTAATTCAGCAATTGCAACTTCTTCTTGTGGTAAGAATTCGTGAAGTGGTGGATCAAGTAAACGAATATTAACATTCTTGTCCTTCATAGCCATAAATAAGCCATAGAAGTCTTTTCTTTGAATTGGGAGTAAGCAAGCGAGTGCCTTTTCTCTTTCTTCAACAGTGTCAGCAAGAATCATCTGACGCATATGGAAAATACGATCTTTTTCAAAGAACATATGTTCTGTACGGCATAAACCGATACCTTGAGCACCAAACTTGAAAGCTTGTAATGCATCACGTGGAGTATCAGCATTAGCTCTGACTGCTAAAGCTCTATATTTATCAGCCCAAGCCATTAAACGGCCGAAGTTACCAGAAAGTTCAGCTTCCTTAGTCTTGACAGCGCCGAAATAGACATTACCTGTGGAACCATCGATAGAAATAACATCTTTTATTCCGTAGACTTTGCCATCGATTTCCATTGTCTTGGAGTGTTCATCGATATGAGCAGCACCGCAACCTGCGACACAGCATTTACCCATACCACGAGCAACGACAGCAGCGTGAGAAGTCATACCACCACGCATTGTTAAGATACCTTGAGCAGAAACCATACCTTCGATATCTTCTGGAGATGTTTCAGCACGGACTAAAACAACTTTTTCACCAGCAGCAGCTCTTTCTTTAGCTTCT
>OBLG01000919.1_pt1 | contig 26374 bp, 19 predicted proteins | sample 1517451 | NCBI WGS metagenome assembly OBLG01 (sample SAMN04571694, study PRJEB22368) | human gut metagenome | biome: human gut; material: stool | host: Homo sapiens | place: Luxembourg | collected 2012-06-29
CGGCACAGAGAGGTCATAGTGGGAGAAGTTCCAGAAGCCCTCGATGCCCAGATCCACCAGGCGGCCGCTGACCTGTTCCGCACCGTCGCGGGGCACACAGAGCACGGCCACCTTGGGGTGGTGCTCGGCGCAGAAGACCTCCAGCTCGTCCACATGACGGATCTGGATGCCGTTGATCTCCTTGCCCACCTCGTTCTGGGCCACATCAAAGGCGGCGATCAGCTTGTAGCCGTTGGCGTCGGTGGTGATGAAGCGGCTCACGGCCTTGCCCAGACGGCCGCAGCCGATCAGGATGGTGGGCAGGCGGTCGCCGTTGCCGAACAGCAGGCTCTCCAGAATGGAAAGCAGGTTCTCCACCGAGTAACCGATGCCCTGTCGGCCGTTCACGTCGCCGATGCAGTTGAAGTCCTGCCGGACCTGGGAGGCCGTGGTGCCCATCTGGGCGGCCAGCTCCCGGGAGGAGATGCTGGTGATGCCGTCGGCCTGCAGAGAGCGCAGGTAGCGGTAGTATTTCGGGAGGCGCTTGATCACGGGGAGCGAGGCTTTTGCGGGGGTATTCATGAGAAAAATTCTCCTTTCAAGCAAAAAATCGCCGCGTTTGCCCTGCACGAAAAAACGCCGGCGTGTGCAGCGCGGTGGGTACGACACCGCGTATTGTCAATTCCATATCATTATAAAGTATACTGCACGGGAGACGAATGTCAAATACCAGACGAAAAAAAACAAAAAAATTACAAAAAATTAAGTGGTATGACCCTGCCGCAGAGGGATAACCGCCGGTTGGACGGGGCATGATGATGCAAAACAGAGCAAAAGGAGAACACAGAATGCCGGATACACACACCACCTCTGTGGACCAGCAGCGGCTGGAAAAAGAACGCATCGAGGACGACGGTACGGTCACCCTGACCCGGGGCGGCCATGCCATCCACTGCCTGACCGTCATCGGCCAGGTCGAGGGGCACACGGAAGCGCCGCAGGGGCAAAAGACCACCAAGTATGAGCATGTGATCCCTCAGCTGGCCGCCGTGCAGGAGGACCCCCGGATCGAGGGTCTGCTGGTATTGCTGAACACCGTGGGCGGGGATGTGGAGGCCGGTCTTGCGCTGGCAGAGCTGATCGCCAGCGTGTCCAAACCCAGCGCCACGCTGGTGCTGGGCGGCGGGCACTCCATCGGCATCCCGCTGGCCGTGAGCGCACAGCGCAGCTTCATCGTGCCCACCGCCACCATGACGGTGCACCCGGTGCGGCACTCCGGGGTGATCCTGGGCGTGCCCCAGACCATGCACTGGTTCGACCAGATGCAGCAGCGCATCACCGGCTTTGTGGCGGCCCACAGCGGCATGACCGAGAAGCGCTACACCGAGCTGATGCTCCACACCGGGGAGCTGGTCATGGATATGGGCACCGTGCTGGACGGCCGCCGCGCCGTGAAGGAAAAGCTCATCGACGAGCTGGGCGGCCTTTCGGATGCACTGGACTGGCTGCACCGTGCGATCGAAACCCGAGAATAACACAACAATAGGTTTGCCATTTGCCCCGGTGCGTGGTACAATAATAAAATCAAGAATTGTGTCTATGCGAACTGTGGGGAATGGAGAAGAATGGCAACGAAGAAACGAAAAACAACGACACGGCGCTCAACGTCGCGCAAAAAACGCGCGGAACAGCGTCTGCCGGCAGGGCTTGGGACCCTGTTTGCGGGGCTTTTGCTGGTGGGCCTTGCCTTTGTGGAAGGCGACTCGGTGTGGAAAACGCTGCATCAGGTGCTGTTTGGCCTGTTTGGCTGCGGCAGTTTTGTGCTGGGTGCAGCGGTGTGCTGCCTGGCCGTGCTGTACACACGGGGCGAGGATCTGCTGCCCCACATCTGCAAGCTGGCGCTGGGGCTCGTGTTTGCAAGCGGCACGGTGATCGTGTTTTCCGACATCCAGCCGCAGGGGCTGTCGGCCTTCCAGATGGTGGCGGCCTGCTACCAGAACGGTTATCAGGCGTGGCTGTCCGGCGGCGCACTGGGTGCGGTGCTGGGCGGCAACCTGCTGCTGCTCTGCGGCCGGCCGGCAGCAAACTTCATCATGCTGGTGCTGGCGCTCTGCGTCAGCCTGTACATTTTTGACCTCACTCCGGCTGAGGTCTGGCAGTGGCTGTGCGACGTGTCCGGCGGGGTGCACGCAAAGGGCGTGGCCGTGTACGAGCAGGGCGCAGCCCGCCGTGCCGAGCGCCGCGCCGAGCGGCAGGCCGCGCAGGAAGCCGCAGACGAGTACGACGAGACGGAGGACCTGGAAGAATACGAGGACGAAGCGGAAGCGGAAGAGCCCTTCCGTCTGGGTCTGCCGGACTGGATGTCCGGTGTGCTGCACTGGGGCCATAAGGTGACCCAGGAGCTGGAGCAGGCCCCGGACAGCCCGGCCGGAGCGCCGGACCAGCCCGTGCAGCCCCAGCCGGAACCGCAGGCGGCCCCAGCCGTGACGCCGGTGCGGGTGCGGGCATCCCGCCCGCGCGCTCCCTTTGATGTGGACCTTGGCCCGGACAGCACCGAGGTGAAGGAGGGCGGCAGTGAGCCCATCGAACCCTTCATCCCGGGGCCGGGCGGCACCTTTGGCATGGACCCGCTGCGCGCGGCACCCAAGCCCACCATCCGGCCCATCGTGCCGGATGCCGTGGAAACGGCGGCTGAGGACTTCTTTGCAAAGCCGGAGGAGACCCCGGCGGCAGAGACTACGGAACAGCAGCCCCGGCCGGTGCCCGGCAATCCCTTTGATACGCCCATCGCACGGCCTGCGGACCCGGCAGAACCGGCTGCCGCGGCTGCGCCCATCCAGCCCGTGATGCCCACGCCGCAGCCGGACCAGCCGACCCGTGTGAGTGCCGAACATGCCGTGGCCCAGCGCAGCGCCCCGGATGCGGACGGCTGGATCAGCATCACCGCCGAACCGGTGGAGGAAAAGGATATCAACTCGCTGGTGGCGGCAGCCATGGAAAAACCGGCGGCCTCCGAGCAGGCAGCCGCTACGGCCCCTGCCGAGGAAGCCGAGCCGGTGGACACCTACCAGTATCAGTACCCGCCCATCGAGCTGTTTGAAAAATCCAAGGAGGAAAGCGACCCCAACGCCGAGGATGAGCTGAAGGCCAACGCCCAGAAGCTGGTGGACACGCTGGAGAGCTTTGGGGTCCGCACCCGTGTGCTGGATATTTCCCGCGGGCCGTCGGTCACCCGGTATGAGGTGCAGCCCATGGCGGGCGTCAAGATCAGCCGCATCACCTCGCTGGCCGATGACATCGCCCTGAACCTGGCCGTGGCGGATGTGCGCATGGAGGCCCCCATCCCCGGCAAGCCTGCCGTGGGCATCGAGGTACCCAACCACAAGCGCAGTGCCGTGTCCATCCGCAGCGTGTTCGAGAGCCAGAGCTTTCTGCGCATGACTTCGCCTTTGGGCATTGCTCTGGGCAAGGACATTGCGGGTGTGGCCCAGGTGGCAGATTTGTGCAAGATGCCCCATCTGCTCATTGCGGGCAGCACCGGCAGCGGCAAGTCGGTGTGCGTGAACAGCATCATTATGAGTTTGGTGTTCCGCTCCAGCCCGGAAGACGTCAAACTGCTGCTCATCGACCCCAAGGTCGTGGAGCTGGCCGAATACAACGGCATCCCCCATCTGCTCATGCCGGTGGTCACCGAGCCCCGCAAGGCGGCCGGAGCCCTGGGCAGCGCCGTGCAGGAGATGGAGCGCCGCTACCGCATGTTTGCCGAGAACAACGTGCGCGACATCAAGTCCTTCAACAAGCTGGCGGTGGAGCGGCCGGATCTGGAAAAAATGCCCTACATCGCCATCGTCATCGACGAGCTGGCCGACCTGATGATGGTGGTGGGCAAGGATGTGGAAGATTCCATCTGCCGCATCGCTCAGAAAGCCCGCGCCGCCGGCATGCACCTGATCGTGGCCACCCAGCGCCCCAGCGTGGACGTCATCACCGGCCTGATCAAGGCCAACATCCCCAGCCGCATCGCCTTTGCGGTGTCCAGTCAGGTGGACAGCCGCACCATTCTGGATGGTGCCGGTGCCGAAAAACTTCTGGGCCAGGGCGATATGCTGTTCATGCCGGTGGGCGCACCCAAGCCCACCCGCATCCAGGGCACCTTTGTGCGGGATGAAGAGATCAGCCGCGTGCTGGACTTTATCAAGTCCAGCGCCACCGTCCAGTACGACGAGGCCATGATCGAGGCCATGGAAAAGCACGCCATCCAGGACGGCAAGAAGGGCAGCAGCGGGACCGATTCCGACGAGGATTCGGACTCCGACCCGATGTTCCAGCAGGCTGTGGAGGTGGTCATTGACGCCGGGCAGGCCTCTACCAGCCTGCTGCAGCGCCGCTGCAAGCTGGGCTATGCCCGCGCGGCCCGCATCATGGACGAAATGGAGATGCGGGGCATCATCGGCCCCCACGAGGGTGCCAAGCCCCGGGCCGTGCTCATCAGCCGTCAGCAGTGGCTGGAGATGCAGATGAACCAGCCGGAGGAATGAAACCCTCTCAGGCGCTGACGCGCCAGCTCTCCCGAAGGGAGAGCTTTAGGAACGGGTAAGACACATTCTGCATATCAGAGAGACTGAACGGAATACAAAAGAAGCTCCCCCTCGGGGGAGCTGGCAACGCCGTAAGGCGTTGACTGAGAGGGTATTGAATCAACAAAAGGAGCATTATGGACAACTCTTCCCCAAAGATCTACACCGAATTTCTGCCCATCAGCCGGGCAGACATGGAAGCACGCGGCTGGGACCAGCTGGACTTTGTGGTGGTGGGCGGCGACGCCTATGTGGACCACCCCAGCTTCGGCACTGCCATCATCAGCCGCCTGCTGGAAGCCGAGGGCTACAAGGTGGGCGTGCTGGCCCAGCCCCGCTACACCGACTGCGAGGACTTCAAGCGGTTCGGCAAGCCGAAGTACGGCTTCTTCATTGGCGGCGGCAATGTGGACAGCATGGTCAGCCACTATTCCGTGGCCAAGATCCCCCGCGCCGAGGACGAATATTCTCCCGGCGGCAAGGGCGGTGCCCGCCCGGACCGCAGCGCCACCGTGTACACCCGGCTGGCCAAGCAGGCCTACCCGGACCTGCCGGTCATCCTGGGCGGTCTGGAAGCCTCCCTGCGGCGCTTTGCCCACTACGATTACTGGATGGACACCGTGCTGCCCAGCATCGCCGAGAGCTCCGGTGCGGACATCATCAGCTTTGGCATGGGCGAACACCAGACCGTGGAGATCGCCCGCCGTCTGGCCGCCGGAGAACCGGTGGAGCAGATCACCGATGTGGACGGCACCTGCTACCTGACCGACTTCGACCACCTGCCGGAGCGGTATGTGGAGTGTGCCGGCTTCAAAAAGGTGGCCAGCGATAAGACCGCCTACGCCAAGGCCTGCCGCATCCAGATGGACAATCAGGACGTGGTCAGCGGCCAGATCATCGTGCAGAAGCAGAGCGAAAAGTATCTGGTACAGAACATCCCCGCAAAGCCGCTGGTGCGCGGAGAGCTGGACAAGGTGTACGCTCTGCCCTACACCCGCCGCTACCACCCCATCTACGAGAGCATGGGCGGCGTGCCCGCCATCCGCGAGGTGCAGTTCTCCATCATCCAGAACCGCGGCTGCTTCGGCGGCTGCAACTTCTGCGCCATCCAGCTGCATCAGGGCCGCCGGGTCACCAGCCGCAGTGCGGACAGCATCGTGGAGGAAGCCGAGCGCATGACCCACGAGCCGGATTTCAAGGGCTACATCCACGATGTCGGCGGCCCCACCGCCAACTTCCGGTTCCCATCCTGCCGCGAGCAGATGCTGCGGGGCATGTGCAATGGCGGCAAGCACTGCCTGGCCCCCACCACCTGCTCCCACATGATCGTGGACCACAGCGATTATCTCAAGATCCTGCGCCGGGTGCGGGAGCTGCCGGGTGTGAAGAAAGTGTTCATCCGCAGCGGCATCCGTTTTGATTACCTCATGGCCGACCCGGACGACACCTTCTTCAAGGAGCTGGTGGAGTACCACGTCTCCGGCCAGCTGAAGGTGGCCCCGGAGCACTGCGCGCCCAACACCCTGGCCTACATGGGCAAACCGCCCATCGAGACCTTCAACAAGTTCAAGGATAAGTTCTATGAGCTGAGCAAGAAGGCCGGCAAAAAGCAGTATCTGGTGCCCTACCTTATGTCCAGCCACCCGGGCAGCACCCTGAAGGATGCCGTCTATCTGGCCGAGTACCTTTATAAAAACCACATGCGCCCGGAGCAGGTGCAGGATTTCTACCCCACTCCCGGCACCGTGAGCACCTGTATGTTCTACACCGGCCTCGACCCCTACACCCTCAAGCCGGTGTTCGTGGAAAAGACCCCCGAGGGCAAGGCCCTGCAGCGTGCATTGCTGCAATACTATGAGCCCCGCAACGCCGAAAAGGTGGTCAAGGCCCTGAGGATGACCCACCGGGAGGACCTCATCCCCCTGCTGGTGCCCGCCGAGGGCCGCCGCGCGGTGCAGCGCTCGGCCCGCCGCGCCGACAGCCCGGAGGTGACCATCCACAACGACGGCACCTACACCGTGCGCCCCAACCAGAAGGGCAAGGGCAAGCCTGCCCACGGCCCGAACCGCACCGCCGCCCCTGCCGGGCGTCAGCCCAGCCCGGGTGCCCGCTTTGCGCCGCACTCGGCCCCCGGACACAAACCAAAAAAGAATCAACAGAAAGAGAATACATCGTGGAAAACTGGAACAAAGAAAAAGTGATCCCGAAAAAGAAAACCGGCCTGCTGCAGCGGCTGCTGTCGCTGGCCGTTGCGGCCGCACTGGCCCTGAGCCTTGTAGGCTGTGGTACCTCGGCTGTGGTGCCGGGCGGCGGTGCCGACGTGGTGCCCAACCCTTCCTCTACGGCAGCCAGCGTGGATGCCCCGTTCGAGATGCACTTCATCGACGTGGGGCAGGCGCTGAGCGTGCTGGTGGAATGTGACGGCCAGTTCATGCTGTACGACGGCGGCAACGTGGACGACGGCAGCCTGGTGGTGTCCTACCTGCAGAAGCAGGGGGTGGAAGAGCTGCAGTATGTATTCTGCTCCCACGCCCACGAGGACCATGTAGGCGGCCTGGCGGCTGCGCTGGCCTACTTCCCGGCCAATCATGTATACAGCCCGGTGACGGAGGCCTCCACCAAGTGCTTCCGGGATTTTGTCAAGTACACCCAGCAGCAGGGCCTGCAGGTGGAAGTGCCCGCCGTGGGCACCACCTGGCCCCTGGGCAGTGCTAGCGTGACCATGCTGGGCCCCGTGGCGCAGTACAGCGACACCAACGATACCTCCATCGTGCTGCGCATCGACTACGGTTCCACCAGCTTTCTGCTCACCGGTGACATGGAAAAGACCGCAGAGAGCGACCTTGTGGCCAGCGGTGCCAATCTGAAAGCCGATGTGCTGCAGGTGGGCCACCACGGTTCCAGCACCTCCACCGGCTATGCCTTCCTGAACGCGGTCCTGCCGGAGATGGGCATCATCTCCTGCGGGGTGAACAACAAATACGGCCACCCGCATGAGGAGACCCTGAGCATCCTGCGGGACGCCGGGGTGAACGTGTACCGCACCGACCTGCTGGGCACCATCACCATTGGCAGCGACGGCCAGAACTACACCGTGGGCACCGAGCATTTTGCCGCCGATGCCGAGTTGAACCCCACCGACCCGGCGGCTGCCAGCACGGTACAGCAGGCTTACATCGGCAATGTGAACAGCAAAAAGTTCCACCTGCCCACCTGCCCGAACCTGCCGGCCGAGAAGAATCAGATCCTCTTCTCCAGCTACGACGAGGCCATCGAGGCAGGCTATACGCCCTGCTCCACCTGCATCAAATAAGAGTACTCCCTCAGTCAAACCCTTTGGGTTTGCCAGCTCCCTCTGAGATGGAGCCTTCTGACGGAACCGGGATGTTTCCTGTTGAAAGCGGAACGTTTCCGGACCGTCAAGGCCCCCTCCCCGAGGGGGCTGGCACGGCGTGAGCCGTGACGGAGGGATTTTTTGCATTCTCCGGGATTGATAAAATCCCATAGCTGCGGTATACTTAAAACCACTTTATTTCAAAAAAGCAAGGAGGAATCACAGATGCAGCTGGGGCAGAGCAGGACCCTGCCGGTGGAAAAACCGGAGCAGATCGACCTTGCGCAGGCAGCGCGGTATTTCGGCGCGCGCGGGGAGGCGGACACCGCCACCATGGTCCTGCTGCAGCGCTGCGCCGTACCGTTGCTGGCGGCTGCGACGCCCCGCGCCGTCTGGCTGCGGGCGGAGGTGAAGGCGCTGGCCGAAGCCGGCATCCTGCGGGGCAGCGACGTGATGCGGCATCTGGAGGGCTGCGGGCAGGCCATTCTGCTGGCCGTGACCCTTGGCCCCGGGGTGGACGCCCAGATCCGCCGCGCCGGGGTGGGGGATATCGCCGCCGGTGTAGCGTCCGATGCGCTGGGCAGCGCCCTGGCTGAGCAGACCGCCGACGCGGCGGAAGCCGAGCTGCGCCAGCTGGCCGCAGCCGAGGGAACTTACCTCACCGGGCGGTTCTCGCCGGGCTATGGCGACTGGGACATCGCGGTGCAGCCGCTGGTGGCCGCCGCGCTGGACACGGCGCGCCGGGCCGGGCTGTGCGTCACCGATACCAACCTGATGACCCCCCGCAAAAGCGTGACCGCCATTCTGGGGGTCAGCGACCATCCGGTCAAGGGACATCTGGCCGGGTGCGGGCACTGTGTGCTGCGCACCCGCTGCGAATACAGAAAGAGGGGAAAGACCTGTGCAAGTGAGTGAACTTTTCAAGCAGAGCAATACCATCCTGCTGGACGGCGGCATGGGCACCATGCTGCAGGCGGCCGGCCTGAAGCTGGGCGCCCGGCCGGAGGAACTGAACATCACCGACCCGCAGCTCATCGAGGGCATCCATGCGCAGTATGCCGCAGCGGGCAGCCGTATCATCAACGCCAACACTTTTGGCGCGTCGGCCCACAAGCTGGCGGGCAGCGCCTACAGTCTGGAAGAGATCATTGCGGCGGGCATTGCCAACTGCAAGCGGGCCTGTGCGCCCTATGGTGCGCTTGCCGCGCTGGATGTCGGCCCGCTGGGCGAGCTGCTGGAACCCAACGGCACTCTGGCCTTTGAGGATGCCGTGGAGGAATACGCCCGCATCGTGCGGGCCGGTGCGGCGGCCGGGGCCGACCTGATCTTTTTTGAGACCTTCACCGACCTGTACGAGCTCAAGGCCGCGCTGCTGGCCGCCCGGGAAAACTCCAGCCTGCCTATCCTGGCCAGCATGAGTTTTGAAGCCGGCGGCCGCACCTTTACCGGCTGCACGGTGGAGAGCTTCGGCGTCACCGCGCGGGGTCTGGGGGCCAGCGCCGTGGGCATCAACTGCTCGCTGGGCCCCAAGGAGATCTTCCCCATGGCAAAGCGCCTGACCGAGGCCGTGCCCGGCGACTTCCCGGTGTTCGTCAAGCCCAACGCGGGTCTGCCCCGGGCCGACGGCAGCGGCTACGACATTACCCCGCAGCTGTTTGCGCTGGAAATGAAGCCCTACCGGGAGCTGAATCTGTTTGCCGCTGGCGGCTGCTGCGGCACCACGCCGGAGTTCATCCGGCTGCTGAACGGGGTGTTCAAGGGCTGTGTGCCGGGCCGCCCGGCCCACGCCATGCCCTCGGTGCTGTGCACCCCCATGAATTATGTCAACGTGGACGGCATCACCGTGGTGGGCGAGCGCATCAACCCCACCGGCAAAAAGCGCTTCCAGCAGGCACTGCGGGAGAATGATATGAACTACGTTCTGGAACAAGCCGTGAGCCAGGTGGAAGCCGGGGCGCAGGTGCTGGACGTGAACGTGGGTGCCCCCGGCGTGGATGAACCGGCCCTGATGCCGCAGGTGGTCAAGGCCCTGCAGAGCGTGGTCAGCCTGCCGCTGCAGCTGGATTCCTCCAACGTGCAGGCACTGGAAAACGGCCTGCGGGTGTACAACGGCAAGCCCATCGTCAACTCCACCAACGGCGAGCCGGAAAAGCTCAAGGCCATCCTGCCCCTGTGCAAAAAGTACGGCGCGGCCATCGTGGGCCTTGCCATCGACGAGCGGGGCATCCTGCCCGCCGCAGAGGACCGCGTGGCCATTGCCCGCCGCATCACCGAGGCGGCACTGGAAGCCGGAATCCCCCGCGAGGACATCTACATCGACTGCCTGACCCTGACCGCCAGCGCCCAGCAGAAGGATGTGCTGGCCACGGTGCAGGCGCTGGAAGCCTGCAAGAAGGAGCTGGGCGTGCGCACCATCCTGGGCGTGTCCAACATCAGCTTCGGCCTGCCCTGCCGCCCCTACCTGAACACCACCTTTCTCACCATGGCCATGTATGCCGGGCTGGATCTGGCCATCATGAACCCCTCCAGTGAAGAGATGATGGCCGCCGTATATGCCTACAATGTGTTGACCAACCGGGACGCGCAGAGCATGCAGTACATCGAGCGCTACGCAAACCGGGTGCCTGCCTCCACGGCCCTGAAGCAGGCAGCCCAGGCCGCACCTACGGCGGCAGCTTCCGACGGGAGCGCTGAAATTTCCGGCCCCTATGCGGCGCTGATCAAGGCGGTGGAAAAGGGCCTGAAGGGCGACGCCGCCGCCCAGACCCGCGCCCTGCTGGCCGAAAAGCAGCCGCTGGAAGTGGTGGACGAAGCCCTGATCCCGGCGCTGGACATCGTGGGTGCCAAATATGAGAAGGGCACCCTCTTCCTGCCGCAGCTGCTGCAGGCCGCCAGCGCCGCCCAGAGCGCCTTTGAGGAGATCAAGACGGCCATTGCCCAGAAGGGTGAGGGCAGCGCCAGCAAGGGCCGCATCGTGCTGGCCACCGTGAAGGGTGACGTGCACGACATCGGCAAGAACATCGTCAAGGTCATTCTGGAGAACTACGGCTTTGAGGTCATCGACCTGGGCCGCGATGTGCCGGTGGAGACCGTGGTGGACACCGTGCGGGAAAAGGATGTGCATCTGGTGGGCCTTTCGGCCCTGATGACCACCACCCTCAAGAGCATGGAGGAGACCATCGCCGCCCTGCATGCAGCCAAACTGGACTGCAAGATCATGGTGGGCGGTGCCGTGCTCACCCCGGAATACGCCGAAAAGATCGGCGCAGACTGGTACGCCAAGGACGCCAAGCGCAGCGCCGACATCGCCAAGGAATTCTTTGGGGTGTGACACTGAATACAAGACCAATACAAAAAGTACAGAAACAAACAAAAAGCACCCTCTGTTCTCACTGTGCGGGAACAGAGGGTGTTTTACATTATACGCTTTGTTTTTTCTTGGACTTGTTTGCCAGGCTGTCAACGAGCCACGAGGCGAGGGCACCCAGCGCAAGGCCCAGCACAAGGCCGCCCAGCACATCGGTGGGGAAGTGCACATACAGGTACAGCCGGGTAAAGGCGATGAAAGCCGCCAGCACCAGCGCGGGGACGCCCAACTTCCGGTTTTGCAGCCAGAGCGCAAAGGCTGCCGCAAAAGCCGAGGCCGTGTGCCCGGAGGGGAAGGAGTGCCCGTGGGGACGCTTGACCAGAATGGTGATCGCCGTGTTCACATCGCAGGGGCGGGGCCGGGCGAACAGCGGCTTGAGGATGCAGTCCCCGGCCACCAGATACAGTACCAGCGCCGTGGCCATGGCGCACCCGGCCTTGCGGGTGCGGCGGAACAGCAGCAAAAGCAGCGTGAACGCGATCCAGATCTCACCGTGCTCACCGGCGTAGTTGAGAAAGACGGCCAGCGCATCCAGCACCGGGTTGTGGAACTGCTGCAGCCAGTCCAGAAATGCGAATTCAAACGGCATAAAGAACCTCCTGTCTGTTGGTTCTATGGTAACATATCTTCCGGCCCACCACAACCCGGCAGGCAAAAAACAGGAGTGCAGAAATAAGTTACATCTGTTATATTGTGGTGAAATATTACAATACGGAAAGTAAAAACGCCCGTTCCGACAGCAAAGGCTGGAACGGGCGCAGGATGCGAAAGGATCAGAGGCCCATCTCGGGCAGGGTGGGGTAGCTGTCGATGGCACCGTGCTTCTGTACGCTCAGGCCGCAGAACCGGTTGGAAAAGTCCAGGTACTCCTTCAGCTTTTTGCAGGACAGCTTTTCCAGCTTGTCCACAGTCACGCCGTCCCGGCTCAGCTGCCACAGGAAGGAGCCGATGAAGCCGTCGCCCGCACCGGTGGTGTCCACGGCCCTGACCTTCTGGCAGGGGGCAAAGGCATGGGCGGCGCGGGTGTAGGCGTAGGCCCCCTTGCTGCCGCAGGTGTACAGCACCAGCTGCACGTCCCCGGCAAACAGCTGGGGCAGGGCGGCTTCGATGTCGGCGGTGCCGGTGAGAAACTCCAATTCCTCGTCCGAGACTTTCAGGATGTTGGACAGCGGCAGGAACTGCAGCACGGTCTGGCGTAGCATCTCCCGGTCGGGCCAGAGGGGAAAACGGAGGTTCGGGTCAAAGCTCACGATCGCACCGGCCTCCCGGGCGGCTCCGATGGCGGCCAGATGGGCGTGGCGCATGGGGCTGTCCACCAGCGAGACGCTGCAGAAGTGCAGGGCAAAAGCGTCGCGGAACCAGGCCAGGTCGATCTGCTCCGGGGCATACAGCAGGTCGGCCGAGGGCTTGCGGTAAAAGCTGAAGGTGCGGTTGCCGTCCTCCTCCAGGCTCACGAAGGCAAGGGCGGTGTTGGCCTTGCCGGTGAACACCAGATGGCTCAGGTCGATGCCGCAGGCTTCCAGCTCCCGTGCGATCTTGTGGCCGAAGGGGTCATCGCCCAGCTGGGTGAGAAAGCTGCTGGCACCGCCCAGACGGGCAAAGGCAGCGCAGACATTGGCCGGTGCACCGCCGGTGCGCGGGCTGAAGGACGGCACCTCGTCAAAGGTGCATCCTACGCGGGACGGGATCATGTCGATCAGCGCTTCGCCGATGGAAAACAGAGTATTGCCGGGCATAGAAAACCTCCAGATCACAAATTGCAGAGTTCACAGGCTGCCCCGGTCAGCTTTATGTTCACGTCGCCGGGGGCAGGGTAGTACCGGGTGCTGAACACCGTGGCTCCCCCGTTCAGGAAAATTTCCAGCGAGGAATTGTCGCCCACCACCCGCAGGCTGCGGCAGGGGGCTGCCAGCCGGGCGCGGCGCACGGTGCGGCCGTCGGCCAGAGCGGGGTCGGTGAAGCGCAGGGTGCAGGTGCAGTCCTGTTCAGTATACACCAGCTGCACCCCCTGCGCAACCGTCAGGCAGAAGTCTCCGGCGGGTGCGGCGGTCAGGTCGAAGCGCGGGGCAAGGAACACTTCCTCGCCGCTGGCGGCATGCAGGGCGGCAGCGCTGCGCTGCGCGTCTAGCTCCGGCACCGGGTTCTGCAGCAGGGTGCCGTCCGGCCCGGCCGTCAGCACGCGGGGCACGGTGAAGCAGTGCTGCCAGCCGTAGGCCACGGTGGGCGCGTTGCCGTAGTCGGCGTCCGGCATGCCCATCCAGCCGATCTGGATGCGGCGGCCGTTGCCGTCCACAAAGCTCTGGGGGGCGTAATAATCAAAGCCTGCGTCCAGCTCGTGGAATTCGCTCAGGGTGCAGTCCCCGCGCCAGTCACCGTGGATGGCAAACCAGCCGCAGCCGTAGACGTTCTGGCAGTCGATGCCCTGGGGGGACACCGCCAGATACCACTGCCCGTCCAGACAGAACAGGTCCGGGCACTCCCACATGTAGCCGAAGGGCTCCGGGGTGGTCAGGGTGTTGATGTGGGTCCAGCGGAGCTTGTCGGTGCTTTCCAGCACCAGCACTTCGCCCTTGTCCTCCAGCGTGCGGGCACCCAGCACCATGTAGTACCGGCCTTCGTAGGCGAACACCTTGGGGTCCCGCACATGGCAGGTGAGCCCGGCGGGGTAGTCGCGGTTAGTCAGCAGGCACTGCTTGCTGTCGAGGGTCACGCCGTCCTTGCTGACGGCCAGGCAGACGTTGTGCCCGCGGCCCTCTTTGATATAATCAAAATTGCCGGGGTGCTTGACGTTGCCGGTGTAGTAGAGGTACATGGTGCCATCCTCCACCAGGGCCGAGCCGGAGTAGGCACCGTGGCAGTCAAAAGGCTCGTCCGGATAGAGCATCACCGGCAATTGCTCCCAGTGGAGCAGGTCGGTGCTGACGGCGTGGCCCCAGTGCTTGACCCCGCCGTTCACGTCGAAGGGGCCGTACTGGAAGAATGCGTGGTACTGCCCGCTGTAGACGCACAGACCGTTGGGGTCGTTCAGCCAGCCTACCGGCGGCTGCAGGTGGAACCGCTGGCGGTGGGGGTCGGCGGCAACGGTTTCCTTGCCCAGCGACTCCACCAGAGGCACCAGCTTTTTCAGGTCGCGCTGGAGTGCGTTCATGCCTTGACCTCCTCAGGGCTCCAGATGAGCCAGGTCACGGCGAAGGACACGCCGAAGGAGATGGCCATCATGATGATGTACTGCAGGGGCATGTGCAGGTGCAGCAGGATGCCGAAGATGCCGGTGACGCCGGTGCCGGTGGCACCCAGACCCACGATGCTGGCGTACCATGCGCCGCAGGCACCGCCCAGCAGGCCGCCGAGGAAGGGCTTGAAGTAGCGCAGGTTCACGCCGAAGATGGCAGGCTCGGTGATGCCCATGCAGGCAGACAGGGCAGAGGGCAGGGCCATGGACTTGACCTTGGTGTCCTTGCTCTTGAGGGCCACGGCCAGAGCGGCACCGCCCTGTGCCACGTTGGCAGCGCTGGCCAGCGGCAGCCAGTAGGTATAGCCGTAGCGGGCCAGCTGGCCCAGGTCAATCAGGGTGTACATGTGGTGGATGCCGGCCACGACGGTGACCGCGTACAGGCCGCCCATGATGAAGGAGCCGATGCCGTAGGGCAGGGTGATGAGGGTCTGCACGCCGGTGATGATGCCATTTTCCAGCTTGGTGAACACGGGACCGATGGCGGCCAGGGTCAGGTAACCGGTGACGAACACGGACACCAGCGGGGTGACGAACAGGTCAAACATGGCGGGCACCACCTTGTGCAGCCGCTTTTCGATCTGGCACATGAGCCACACGGCGATGATGACCGGGATGACGTGGCCCTGATAGCCCACCAGCGGCACCGAGTACAGGCCGCCGAACACCGGCTGCATCACGTTGACGCCGTTGGAAACGGTCCAGGCGTTCTGCAGGTCGGGGTGGATCATGATCATGCCGATGACTGCACCCAGATAGGGGTTGCCGCCGAACACCTTGGCGGCGGAGCAGGCGATGAGGATGGGCAGGAAGGTGTAGGCCGTATTAGAGAACAGCTTGGCGAACACATACACCGAGCCGGTGGTGTCGATGTTCAGGAAACCGTTGTTCACCATGAAGTTCAGCGCTTCCATGATGCCCATCAGGAAGCCGGAAGCCACGATGGCGGGGATGATGGGCACAAAGATGTCGCCCAGGGTCTTGATGGCTCGCTGATACCAGGGTGCCTTGGCGGCGGCCGCCTGCTTCACGTCCTCCTTGCTGCCGCCCTCGATGCCGGCCAGCTGGATGAACTCGTCGTATACCTTGTTCACCGTGCCGGTGCCAAAGATGATCTGCAGCTGGCCCTGTGCCTCAAAAACGCCCTTGGCGCCCTCGGCGTTTTCCAGCTCCTGCTTGTTGACCTTTGCGTTGTCTGCGATGACCAGACGCAGGCGGGTGGCGCAGTGTGCGGCCGACAGGATGTTGTCCTTTCCGCCGATGCAGTCCAGGACCTGTTGTGCTGCGTGTTTGTAATCCATAGTGCACTTCTCCTTTTCTTGATGCTTCCTCTTTCTGCGCTGCAGGGCAGTTTTGGAATTGACTTGACGCGCGGGGTGTGCTACAATACCGCTTTGTGTATGACAATTTCCGGGAAAAAGGAAAAACCAAGATGAATCTGACAAAGCAGTTCTTTAAATATGTATCGCAGAATATTTTCGGTCTGCTGGGCACGTCCTGCTATATTCTGGCCGATACCTATTTTATCTCGCAGGCGGCGGGCACCGACGGCGTGACCCTGCTCAACCTCTGCCTGCCCATCTACAACTTCATTTTTGCCATCGGTTCCATGATCGGTCTGGGTGCGGCCACCCGCTACGCCATCCTCCGCGCACAGGGCGAGGAGCGGGCGGCACAGCGGTATTTCTCCAATGCCGTCTTTTGCGCCTGCCTGCTGGCCGTGCCCTTTGTGCTGGTGGGCATCTTCTGCCCCGGTACACTGCTGCGGCTCATGGGCGGCGATGCCGGCATCGTGGCGCTGGGCATCCCCTATGCGCGCATCTTTCTGCTGTTCACGCCCTTTTTTATGTGCAACTACATCGTGTCGGCCTTTGTCCGCAACGACGGTGCACCCTCGCTGGCCATGGTGGCCACGCTGAGCGGTAGCCTGTTCAATGTGGTGTTCGACTACATCTTCATGTTCCCCATGGGGCTGGGGCTGGCCGGTGCGGCACTGGCCACCGCCGTTTCGCCGATACTCAGCATCGCCATCTGCAGCCGCCACTTCTTCCAAAAAGACAACACGGTGCAGTTCGTGCGGCAGCTGCCCTCGGCAAAGCTGCTGGGGCAGAGCTGCCAGCTGGGCATCTCCGGCTTTGTGGGGGAGATGTCCTCCGGCGTGACCACGACGGTGTTCAACTTCCTGCTGCTGGGTCTGGCCGGGAATGTGGCCGTGGCGGCCTACGGCGTCGTGGCCAACTTTGCGCTGGTGGCCACCGCCATTTTCAACGGTGTGGCCCAGGGTGCCCAGCCGCTGGTGAGCCGCTGCTACGGCCACAGCGACCGCGCCGGAGCCCGGAAGCTGCTCATTCTGGGCAGCTGCACCGCGCTGGCACTGGCGGCCGTGCTGTACGCGGTGGTGTTCGGCATGACCGATACGCTGGTGGGCTGGTTCAACAGTGAAAACTCGGCGCAGATGGCCCGGTTTGCCCACAACGGCATGCGGCTGTACTTCGTGGGCTACTTCTTTGCCGGGTTCAACATCGTGGCGGCGGGCTACCTGAGCGCCACCAACCGCCCGCTGGAAGCCTCGGTCACCTCCATCTGCCGCGGCGTGGCGGCCATTGTGGTCTGCTCGCTGGTGATGAGCGCCCTCTTTGGCATGAACGGCGTGTGGGCGGCCTTCCCGGCATCGGAGCTGCTGACGGCGCTGCTGACCCTGTTTTTGCTGTTGCGGAAGAAAAAGCAGACTGTGTGAGTTCTTGCGGTGAAAATATTCACAAAAAACAGAATGCTTGACAGGAACTTTACTTGAATGGGCGGGTATGACCTGCTATCCTTACGGCAGAGACCGGAATTTGCCGGTAATTGTGTGGATACGAGGAACGAAAGTGAATAGCTATTATACTTAGGACGGGGTGCGATCCTTTATTTCGATGTGGACTGCTTCAAGCAGATCAACGATACCCACGGCCACAAAGCGGGTGACCAGTGCCTGTGCATGGTCGCCCAGTGCCTGCGGGATGTCTATGGCATGAGTGGCCGCATCTACCGCCTTGGCGGAGATGAATTCTGCGTGATCCTGACCCGGAATGTGGACAGGATCGATCAGCTGAACGCGGCCTTTGCCTGCAGGCTGCAGAACAACCGTGCCCAGCTGCCCTGGCTGCCGGATGTCTCGACGGGCTATGCGGTGTTCGACACCAGCGAGGAAGAACTCGGCAGCGCGGTAGAACGTGCAGACGCCGCGATGTACCGGGTAAAGAACGAGAAAAAGGCAGCGGCAAGATCTTAAATATAAAGTTCCTGCTCGCGCAGAGCTTCTTCGGGCGAAAGCCCGGACTGCGCAGTGTGACCGGCCAGCGCCCGCCATTGTGCGGGGGATTGGCCGGTTTCTTTTTTGAACACCCGGCACAGGTAGTTGGCCCCGGAAAAGCCGCACAGGCTGGCCACCACGTCCAGCGTGTACTCCCGGTGCAGCAGCAGCCGCTGGGCGGCTTCCACCCGCACCCGGGTCAGATAGCGCCCCGGCGGGATGCCCAGCGCCGCGGTGAAGGTGCGCACCAGATGGCTCTTGGACACCCCCAGCCGCTCGCTGAGCTCCTCCACGCCGTACAGGCCCGCGTAGTTGGCCCGGATGTCCGCGATGGCGGCCTGCACCAGCGGCGGCAGGGCGGGGGCGGCGCTGTCGGCGTCGGCCAGCTCACACAACAGGGCAAAGGCCAGCTGGCTGCGCACCCGGCCCGGCAATTCCTGCTCCGAGGCAAGGCGGTCCAGCAGCTCGGCGGCGGCGGGGCAGGTCTCGCCCCGGGCCAGAAAAGGCAGCTCGTGCAGCCCGGCCAGAAACTGGGCGCTGGCCTGCCCGGTGAGCTGGACGCACAGCAGGTGGCAGCTGCCCTCCGGCTCCAGCACCAGCGGGGCGCGGCTCAGCACCAGATGCCCGGCCGGGACGCTCTGGGGCGGCAGCAGCAGCGCAGCCCCGGCGGGCAGGGGCCCGGCGGAGGGCACACTGGCGGTGCACCGCCCGCTGGAAACAAGGCAGACCCACAGCCCGTCGCCGGTCAGGGTGAGAGGCGCGCAGGGCTGCACGTCCTGCACCTGACCGGGCGCGGCCACGGCATTCCAGTCAAACAGCAATATCCGACACCTCAAATCAATAAAATGCTATTTTATATCACAAAATAATCTGTTATTATAATACCAACGAACCGAAGCGCCGTCAAGGGCGCTGCAAACACAAGATTATGGAGGCAAACGATTATGGCTTCGATTAGCTGCCAGCACATCTATAAGATCTACCCGGGCGCAACTGCTCCCTCCGTCACCGACTTCAACCTGGAGATCCAGGACAAGGAGTTCATCATCTTCGTCGGCCCCTCTGGCTGCGGCAAGTCCACCACCCTGCGCATGATCGCCGGCCTGGAGGAAATCTCCAAGGGCGAAATGTACATCGGCGGCCGTCTGATCAACGACGTTCCCCCGAAGGATCGTGATATCGCCATGGTGTTCCAGAGCTACGCTCTGTACCCCCACATGACCGTTTACAAGAACATCGCATTCGGTCTGGAGCTGCGCAAGACCCCGAAGGACGAGATCGACAAGCGCGTGCATGAGGCAGCCAAGATCCTGGAGATCGAGCACCTGCTGGACCGCAAGCCCAAGGCTCTGTCCGGTGGTCAGCGTCAGCGTGTTGCTCTGGGCCGTGCAATGGTCCGTAACCCGGCCGTCTTCCTGCTGGACGAGCCCCTGTCCAACCTGGATGCTAAGCTGCGTACCAGCATGCGCACCGAGATCATCAAGCTGCACAAGAAGCTGGCTACCACCTTCATCTACGTTACCCACGACCAGACCGAGGCTATGACCATGGGCGACCGTATCGTCGTTATGAAGGACGGCATCATCCAGCAGGTCGATACCCCGCAGAACCTGTACGATATGCCCTGCAATATGTTCGTTGCAGGCTTCATCGGCAGCCCCCAGATGAACTTCCTGGACGGCACCCTGATCAAGAAGGGCGAGCTGTACGGTGTTGATCTGGGCGGCGACGTGATCCCCCTGCCCAAGGAGAAGACCGCAGACGGCAAGCTGGACGCTTACGTCGGCAAGAAGATCAAGATGGGCATCCGTCCCGAGGATATCGACGACGAGCCCGAGTTTATGGCAAAGCACACCGACTGCCAGCTGGATGCTCAGGTCGATGTCTCTGAGATGATGGGCGCTGAGATCTACCTGTACCTGGAGTACAAGGGCAACAAGATGACCGCTCGTGTGGCTCCCACCTCCAAGGCCCGCAACGGAGACACCGTCCGCGTTGCCTTTGACCCGCACAAGGTCCACCTGTTCGACATCGAGACCGAGCAGACCATCCTGAACTAAGCTGCAATTATGTGACGATCATTTTTTGATCCTCCTATCATCATACAGAGAACCGTCGGCAGGGAAACCTCCGGCGGTTTTCTGTGTCTATGGGCAAGGCAGACAAAAAGCAGCCGCGTACCTTTTGGAAGGCACACGGCTGCTTTTGCTTTACCGGCAGCTTTTGTCACAGCGCAAAAAGGGGCCGGGGCCTCTCCCCTGCCAACCGGCACAAAAAAGCCCCGGAGGGCAGCTTTGCAGCCACACGCCGGGGGAAAGGATGAGGAATTATTGTTTACTTGTGGGGGTTCTTGACCCGGATAGACAGGCCGATGTAGCTCTGCTGGCTGTTGGACAGGATCACAACGCCTACCTTAGACCAAGTGCCCTTCTGGTTCACGTTGGCATTGATATCCGTATTGACGTGCTTCGAGATCGCATCCAGCAAGCTGCTCAAAAGGGTATCGCTGTAAATGTAGTTCATGGTAACCGTGACGGTCAGATACTCTTCCTGCTCGCCTTCTACATGGACCTTGGTGAAGAGCTTGTGGTTGCCAAGCTGCAACGCACCTTCGAGATCCTCTCGCAGATGCTCTTCTGCCACTCGACGAAGCTGTGCATCGCTGGTCACGTGGACGCCCTTCTGGTTACTGATGTGGTTCAGCACCTTCTGCTCCTCAGGGTTGTTGACGGACCCACCGCCGCCACAGGCGGTAAGCATCAGCAGGGCCATGGCACCTGCCAGTAACAGGGCCGCGAACTTCTTCAGGTTTTTCATAGGATCTCCCTCCAGTCTGGTTGTTTTTGTGGATATGTTTCGTGATTCACGAAGCTGCATCCCCGGCGGGGGGACGCTTTCCTTGTCTCAATTATATCGAACAAAAGCCAGGGCTGTCAATGGGGGAGTTCCCTAAAAAATCAGAGGCCGATTCGTGAAAAAGTCACGAAAATAGGTGATATTTGTTGCGCTATTGTAACTGCCATACCAAACTTCGCAAAGAACCTTTGCCGTTTGGAATTTCCTGCCAGCGGCCCGGAGGCTGGGGCTGTTTTTCCGGCAGAGACAGTGCACTCAAATTTGGACAGATGTTGTATCCAAGGTGCCCTCTCCCCGGCCCCCCAGACGGCAGCGGAAATCCTGGTAGCCAAAGTGGGCCAGCCGGGCCAGACTGCCGTCGGACCGCAAAAGCCAGATATCCGGCAAAGGCATGCCGTTGAAGGTGTTATTTTTGCAGGTGGTGTAGATGGCCATATCGCCAAACGCCAGCCGCTGGCCCGGGGCCAGTGGGGCTTTGAAGCTGTAGTCTCCCATCACATCCCCTGCCAGGCAGGTGGGGCCGCCCAGCCGCACGGTGCAGGGCTTTTCGCCGGGGTCTCCGGCGTCCAGCAGGGGCGGGCGGTAGGGCATCTCGATGACATCCGGAGTGTGGCAGGCGGCAGAGGTGTCCAGAATGGCAAGGCTGGTGTCTCCGTTCTGCAAGGTGTCCAACACGGTGGTGACGAGGTAGCCCGCGTTGAGGGCCCAGGCCTCGCCCGGCTCCAGGTACACCCGGACGCCGTACTTTGCCTGCATCTGGCAGATGCACTGCTCCAGGGTAGCCAGGTCATAGCCGGGCCGGGTAACGTGGTGGCCGCCCCCAAAGTTCACCCACTTCATCTTGGGCAGCAGATCCCCGAACGTTGCCTCCACCGCTTTCAGGGTCACAGCCAGGGCGTCGGCGTCCTGCTCACAGAGGGTGTGGAAGTGGAGGCCATCCAGCAGCTCCGGCAGTTCCGGGTGGGCCTCCACGGCGGCATCCCACTGGGCCCGGGTGGTGCCCAAGCGGCTGCCGGGGGCACAGGGGTCATAGATGGCATGGCCCTCCTGGGTGGAGCACTCAGGGTTTACCCGCAGGCCCACGCTTTTGCCGGCAGCCTTTGCCGCCGGGCCAAACTTTGCCAGCTGCCCCGGGGAGTTGAACACGATGTGGTCGGCGTACTGCAACAGCTGGGCGAACTCGTCTGCCCGGTAGGCAGCGCAGAACACATGGTTCTCCTTTTCCGGCAGCTGCTCCCGGCCCAGGCGGCTCTCGTACAGGCCGCTGGCCTCGGTGCCTGCCAGGTAGGGGGCCAGCACCGGGTACACATCAAAGTTGGAAAAGGCCTTTTGGGCCAGCAGAGCCCGGCATCCGGTGCGCTGCTGCAGCTCCAGCATGATCTGACCGTTCCGGCGCAGCTGGGCCTCGTCCAGCAGGTAGCAGGGGGTGGGCAGGCTTTGCAGCTGCTGTTCCGTCAGGTTTGCCAGCCCTGCAAAGGCCGGGCGGGTGTCTGCCAGCCGCATCAGTCCACCAGAGCCGGGCTGTGGCTCTCGCTGCGGGGCAGGCCGTACTTGTCCAGTGCATCCAGATACGGGTCCGGATCAAACTCCTCGACAGTGTGGACGCCCTTGGTGGTCCACTTGCCGGTCAGCAGCATCAGGGCACCGCACATGGCAGGCACGCCGGTGGTGTAGCTGATGGCCTGACTGCCCACCTCCTGGTAGCACTCCTGGTGGTCGCAGACGTTGTAGATGTAATAGGTCTTATCCTTGCCGTCCTTTTTGCCGGTAAAGATGCAGCCGATGTTGGTCTTGCCCTTGGTCCGGGGGCCCAGGCTGGCAGGATCCGGCAGCAGAGCCTTCAGGAACTGGATGGGCACGATCTCCTGGCCGTTGAAGTTCACCGGGGTGGTGGACAGCATGCCCACGTCCTCCAGACAGCGCATGTGGTCCAGGTAGCTCTGGCCGAAGGTCATGAAGAAGCGGATGCGCTTTGCCTCCGGGATGTTCTTAGCCAGCGACTCGATCTCCTCGTGGTGCAGCAGGTACATATCCTTCTGGCCCACCTGGTCGAAGTTGTACTCCCGCTTGATGCTCATGGCCGGGATCTCCACCCAGTGGCCGTTCTCCCAGTAGCTGCCGGGGGCAGACACCTCGCGCAGGTTGATCTCCGGGTTGAAGTTGGTGGCAAAGGCATAGCCGTGGTCGCCGCCGTTGCAGTCCAGGATGTCGATGGTGTCAATGGTGTCGAACTCGTGCTTCTTGGCGTAGGCACAGTAAGCCTGGGTGACACCCGGGTCAAAGCCGCTGCCCAGCAGGGCGGTCAGGCCGGCTTCCTCGAACTTCTTGGCGTAGGCCCACTGCCAGCTGTAATCAAAGTAGGCAGAGAAACCGGCCTCCTTGCAGCGCTTCTCGTAGACGGCGCGCCATTCGGGGTCATCGGTGTTCTCCGGCTCGTAGTTGGCGGTGTCCATGTAGTTGACGCCGCAGGCAAGGCAGGCGTCCATGATGGTCAGGTCCTGATAGGGCAGGGCGATGTTCATCACCAGGTCCGGCTGGTAGGCCTTGATGAGGGCAATGACCTCCTCGGTCTTGTCCGCATCCACCTGGGCGGTGGTGATCTTGGTGGTGGTCTTGGGGGCCAGCTCGGCGGCCAGCTTGTCACACTTTGCCTTGGTGCGGCTGGCGATGCAGATCTCGGTGAACACTTCGGGCACTTGGCAGCACTTGTGGATGGCAACGGAGGCCACGCCGCCGCAGCCGATGATCAGAACTTTGCTCATAGCAGTTACTCCTTTATCTGTAAAACGGTAGGTTCGTCGTTATACCTGAAAGCCGGGCCAGCCCTTGTCCAGGGCAATGAGGGTCTCCCGGAGCACCTTGCAGGCGGTGGCGGTGGACACCCCGGTGGGGTCCAGGGTGGGGGCCAGCTCGTTGAGGTCGGCGCCGATAATGTTAGCCTTGGTGACGGTGCGGATGGCCTCCAGCAGCTGCAAAAAGCTGACGCCGCCAGCCTCCGGGGTACCGGTGCCGGGGAAGCAGGAGGGGTCCAGGCAGTCCAGGTCGATGGTCAGGTACACCGGCACCTTGCTGTCGCAGAGCTGGGCCGTCAGGTCGGCCAGGCCGGTAAAATCGAACTTGTGCATCTCGGTGTGCTGGGCGGCAAACTCGAACTCCGCCCGGTCACCGCTGCGGATGCAGAACTGGTGGATATGACCGTCGCCCACCAGTTCGTGGCAGCGGCGCAGCACACAGGCGTGGCTGAGTTTCGCCCCCAGGTAGTCGTCCCGGAGGTCGGCGTGGGCGTCAAAGTGGACGATGTGCAGGTCGGGGTATTTCTTCACCGCAGCCCGCACCGCGCCCAGCGTGACCAGATGCTCGCCGCCCAGCAGCAGCGGGAACTTGCCGTCCTTCAAAATTTCCTCTGCGCGGGCCTCGATGTCCGCCAGCGCCAGCTCGCTGGAGCCGAAGCACAGCTCCAGGTCGCCGCTGTCAAACACGTCAAAGTCCGTCAGGTCGGCGTTCTGGTAGGGGCTGTAGGTCTCCAGGCCATAGCTCTCGTGGCGGATGGCCGCCGGGCCGAACCGGGCCCCGGGGCGGTAGCTGGTGGTGGAGTCGTAGGGGGCACCGTACAGCACGATGCTGGCGGCACGGTAGCTGCTGTCGCAGCCGATAAAGTTTTCAACATTGGGGCGCATCAGTGTTCCTCCACTTCTCGCAGCATCTCCTCCAGAAAAGCCGGCAGGTAGAATGCTCCGATATGCAGTTTGGTGGTGTAGTACCGGGTCCGCATATTCAAAGCCTTCCAGGCAGCGGCATCCAGGTCGTCGATGGGGTGGTATTTTTTGCTGGCAAAGCCAAACAGCCAGTACCCGGCGGCAAAGGTGGGGATGTGGGCCTGGTACACCCGGCTGATGGGGAAGGTGGACGCAATGCGCTTGTGGCTGCGCTGCATGGCACTGGCGTCCTCAGCGTAGAAGGGGCTGCCCTGCTGGTTCACCATGATGCCGTCGGCTTTCAGGGCGTTGAAGCAGCTGCCGTAGAACTCCCGGGTAAACAGGCCCTCCGAGGGGCCGAAGGGGTCGGAGGAATCCACGATGATCAGGTCGTATTCCTCCTCGCAGCGGCGGATGAACTTGAGGGCGTTCTCAAAGTAGATGTGCACCCGGCGGTCGTCCATGCGGCAGGCGTTGCCGGGCAGATAGGCACGGCAGGCCTCCACCACCTGGGGGTCCATCTCCACCAGGTCGATACGCTCCACCCGGTCGTACCGGGTCAGCTCCCGGACCACGCCGCCGTCTCCGGCACCGATGACCAGGATGTCCTTGGCCTCCTTGTGCACGGCCATGGGCACATGCACGATCATCTCGTCGTAGATGAACTCGTCGCGCTCGGTCAGCATCACGTTGCCGTCCAAGGTCAGCACCCGGCCGAACTCCGGGGTTTCAAAGATGTCGATGCGCTGATAGTCGCTCTGCTTGGAGTAGAGCTGTCTGCTCACCCGGATGCTGTGCTTCACGTCCGGGGTGTGAAACTCGGAAAACCAGAATTCCATATTTGCTCCTCCTTATGCCAGAACGTTCAGGTGTAAGATGTCGGGGTCCTCGGGGCCGGTCATGCTGCAGCCCTTGGCCTTGGCGTACTCGATGTAGTTCAAAATCTCTTTGGTGATGCGCTCGCCGGGGGCCAGGATGGGGATGCCCGGGGGGTAGCACATGACGAACTCACTGCACACCATGCCCTCGGTCTCGCGCAGGGGCAGGCTCTTTTTGGGAGCGTAGAAGGCCTCCTGCGGGCTGGCGGCCACCACGGGGTCGATGTATTCCTGGCTCAGCAGGCCGGAGCCGTCGGTGCGGTAGCGGCGTTTGATCTCTGCCAGGGCACTGACCAGCCGTTCCACTTCCTGCGGGCGGTCGCCGATGGACAGGTAGGCCAGGATGTTGCCGATGTCGCCGAACTCGATCTGGATATCGTACTCGTCCCGCAGGATGTCGTAGACTTCGATGCCGGCCAGGCCGATGTCCAGGGTGTGGACGCTGAGCTTGGTGGTGTCAAAGTCGAACACCGAGTTGCCGTTGCACAGCTCCTTGCCAAAGGCGTAGTAGCCGCCCACGGCGTTGATCTCCTCGCGGGCATACTCGGCCATGTCGGCCACCTGATGGAACACCTGCCGCCCCCGCAATGCCAGATTGCGGCGGGAGATGTCCAGGCTGGACATGAGCAGGTAGCTGCCGGAGGTGGTCTGGGTCAGGTTGATGATCTGCCGCACATAGCCCGGATGCACGTTGGGCCCGATGAGCAGCAGGCTGGACTGGGTCAGGCTGCCGCCGCTCTTGTGCATGGAGACGGAGGCCATATCCGCGCCTGCTGCCATGGCAGAAACGGGCAGGCCGCCGCCAAAGTAAAAGTGGGTGCCGTGGGCTTCGTCGGCAAGGCAGAGCATGCCCGCATCGTGGGCCATCTTGACGATGGCGCGCAGGTCTGAGCAGATGCCGTAGTAGGTGGGATTGTTCACCAGCACGGCCACGGCGTTGGGGTGCTCTTTGATGGCCTTTTCCACCTGCTCGCGCTTCATGCCCAGCGAGATGCCCAGGCGCTTGTCCACCTCGGGGTTCACATACACCGGGATGGCACCGCACAGCACCAGCGCGTTCAGCACGCTGCGGTGCACGTTGCGGGGCAGGATGATCTCATCGCCCCGCTTGCAGGCGGTGAGCACCATGCTCTGCACACTGCTGGTGGTGCCGCCCACCAT
>OBLG01000924.1_pt1 | contig 26340 bp, 9 predicted proteins | sample 1517451 | NCBI WGS metagenome assembly OBLG01 (sample SAMN04571694, study PRJEB22368) | human gut metagenome | biome: human gut; material: stool | host: Homo sapiens | place: Luxembourg | collected 2012-06-29
CGCCTGCAGATCGTCGGCGGACAGACCGAATCGTGGTGTGGCGAGCAGCCGCATGAGCGCGGCGCTGTCGGTGTGGTCGCATACGACGTGCAGCAGGGCGAGGATGTCTTTGATTTCGGGACGTTCCAGGAGTGCGGCCTGGCCGACGACGAGTGTGGTGAGGCCGGCTTGTTCCAGTGCGTCCTCGTAGGCTGGCATCTGCGTTTTGGAGCGGAACAGGAGCGCCACGTGCGGACGGTTGTCTTTGGCTCCGTCGGCGAGCTCGTTTTCGGTTGGCGTGTGCAGCGCGATCGCTTGTTTGGCGAAGCGTACGATGGCGTCGATTTCCTGGCCGAATGTGGCGTAGCCGAGCACGCCGAGCGTACCTTCGGGGGCATTGTCGATGTTGGCGAGCGGGGGCACGTCCACTTCGCGCATAAGCGAGCTGCCGCGACGTCTGGCGGGCAGGCGCAATGGTTTCGTCAGATTGTTGGCCGCTTCGAGCACCATGCGCGAGTTACGTCGGGTGACGGTCAGCGTGTAGGGCTTGTCGGTGGCGTCGTGGCCGAAGTCGTGTTGCAGCATGCGGAATGCGCCTGGGCTGGCTCCTCGCCATGCGTAGATCGATTGGAAGGGGTCGCCGACGGCGTTCACCGCGCTGCGATGGGTGGAATCGGCGTGGAACAGTGCGGTCAGGAGGGCCGCCTGCGTGGTGGAGGTATCTTGGTATTCGTCGAGCAGCACGTGCGTGTAGCGTTTGCGGTAGGTGGCTCCGATGGAGGGGAATCGGGTGACGAGTTGGAATGCGGCGATGGTGAAGTCGCTGAATTCGGCCATGTTGAGGGCGCGTTTTTCGGCGTGGTAGTCGGCCACGAGGTCGAGTAGCAGGTCGCGTTTGCGGGCCGTGCCGGCCAATTGCGCGGTCTTGTAGACGCAGAGTTGGTGGCATTGGGCGCGGTATTCGCGCATGCGGGTTTCGAAGGCGGTGTCGGATTCCTTTTTCTTCTGTTTCGGAGCCTTGCCCACTTTCGGCTCGTCATCGGGAACGTCCTCGTCTTCAAGCGCTTTGGCCACTTGCGCCACGAACGCCTTATCCCATGCGCGCACGCGTTCCACGGCTTCGTCGAAGCTGGTGCAGTCGCTGCCGATCATGGCTCCTGCGATGGCGTTGGATAGGGTGAACACGTTGCCGGCGATGGTGGAGAATTTGCCGAGTTCGTCGCCGCCTTGGTCGAAGGCCATGAGCTGGTCCATGTGCTTGTCGAGCACGGTGTGGATGAGCTGCAGCGCTCCGGCTTCGCTCAATGGCTGCGTGTTTTGGTCGAAGCCGACGAGCAGGCCGTATTGGCGCACGATGGTTTGGAAGAACGCGTCATAGGTGGAGACTTCCGGTTTGAGGAAGGCGACGCGTGTACCGCGTCCGGCTTGGTTGCGTGTCACGGCAGCGGAGACGCGCGAAAGCAGTTCGGAGGCGGCTTTGCGTGTGAAGGTCAGGCCCAGAATCTTCTCGGGACTGATGCCCTGGTCGATGAGGGTGATGATGCGGTGTAGGTTTTGCCGGAGCCGGCGCCCGCCACCACGACCACGTCCTCGTATGAGGGGGCTTGGATGACGGCGGCCTGTTCCGGACTGTCGGTGAATTTCGGCGTGGCGGCCGGCACAGTGCCCATCGCATCGCCCTTTGCTGTGGCCCCGTTCGTTGACATGCTTCCGTTCATACCGTTACTCCCGTTCATGCCACGGTCCTTTCGAATACGGTGTTCTGCTCGCCTTGGCAGGCCGGGCAGACCCCACTGCCGTACGTTCTGCAGTATCCGACGTGTTCCACGGTCGGACGCGCGGTGATGCGGGTGGCCCGGCTCGCCGCGGCCGCATAGAAGACGCGGGAGATCATGGTCAGCGACCATACCGTCATCTTCGACCGCGATTCCAGAAGTTGCTTCCAATGTTCTTCGCTGACCTGCGCCGGCCGTTCGACGTCGTCGAGGCCGCTGGTGAAGACGCTGGCCATTTTGGGCACGTATTTGCGGGGTATGAAATCGCCCGCGTTGATGCTTCCGCCGGCGAACAGCGCCTGCTGGTGGTACGCTTCGTCGCCTTGCCCTTTGCGTGGCGCGGGTGCCGCGTATTCCATGACGTGGAACAGGGCGCTTTGGGTGATGTCCGGCATGGCTGCGATCGCCTGCGCGCCGCGTTTTCCGCCGTGTTCCGGGAATGCGAGGCCCAGCTGGTAGCAGACGAGCTGCAGGTCGCTGAACAGGGAGCGTCCGTTTGGCACTTTGCCGGTTTTGTAGTCGATCAGCCGTACCTGTTCGCGGCCGTCTGCGGTACGGCGGTGTTCAAGACGGTCGATTCTGCCCGACAGGCGTACGGTGAGCCGGTCGCTCATGCCGGTTTCCGGCCAGCCGTCGACGAGCGCGCCCATGATGGCGATGAGTTCGTCGCGGGAGATCGGAGCGTTGCCGTCGATGGCGTTGTAGGCGTCGAGGATGTCGTCGAAGTCGAATTGCGCGGCGAACTGCCGTTCCGCTTCGGCATGGTCCAATGTTCCCACGGTGATGGTTTCGGTGTTGTTCGACGGGTATCCCGTACGGTTCGACTTGACGAAATATGTGGCGATGTTGCGCAATGCGACCGATGCTTTCGCGTCCTTGCCGAGCGCCTTGTACCGTTCCTCGGGGTCGTCGATGGCGTTGAGGTCGCCACGTAGGGTCTTGTATCGGCTGATCATCCATTGGGTGATTTCGTCGATGTTGTCCTCGTCGCTTACCGCGGTGTGGTTTTGGGGCAGGTCGAGGCCGGCTTCGGTGGCCTGTTGCGCGACGGCGTGGATGAGCGAGCCGAAGCTGGTGGCCGCGCTGCCCATGCGTGGGCCGGCGAAACGGTTCTCCAGCATCCAGCACACCGGGCACGCCCACAAACTGTCCACGGCGGATGGAGAAAGGGTGACCACGTCGGATTGGCCGTCTGTTTTTTCGATGGATTCCGGTTGTTCGATAAGCTTCGCCTTGTCGGCATGCTCCGTTTTCCCGTCAGATTCCATCTTGCCGTCGATTTCCGTCATATCGTCGGCTCCCGCATGTTCCGTAAGGAACGCCCAATTGTCGGGATTCGCGGCGGCGATGCCATGCGATGCCAACAACGCCAAGGCTTGCGCGGCATCGCGCGCTTGGGGGGAATCGGCCGGCGCATGGGCCAGCACGCTTCGCGCGGCGGCGACCAGGCCACGCGGGTCGGCCTCCAGTCCCGCGTATTCGCCGGCCTCGCCGACCGCCGTGTACACGCGTGTTTCCGCATCGGCATCCCGGTCGCGGTCGAACCATTCCGGCAGGTAGCCGTAGAGGAAGTCGGACGGCACATGGTCTTCGTTGAGGACCGCGCTTACCGTCACGCGCTCATCGGCGCGGGTGAGCGCCACAAGGAGGCTTTTCTGTTCGGAGGCGAGCACCGCGGCGAGCTGCGCGTTTTCGCGGCCTGCGGAAGTGACGATGTCGTCGGACAGTCGTCCATGCAGCATGATGTCGGCGAGTTCCTCCCCGCCGAACAGGGTGTTGCGCGGCGCGAGGTTCGGCCATTGGCCTTGTTGGAACGCAGGCATGAACACGAGTTTCCAATGTTTTCCGGCAGCTCCGGCGGGCGTGGTGAGCGTCACGGCCTGATCGATCGGCGCGGTGTGCGCCAGGGAGTCGGCTTCGATGGCGAGCGCGCGGACCTGTTCGATGAACGCGTCGATGGTGTGCGCTGCCGTCACGCCGTTCGATTCGCCGCCGGACGCGTAGCTGAACAGGCGCATCGCGGTGTCGAGCCGGTCGTTGGCCGCGCGGCCTTCGGCGTTGTTGCGCAACGCCGTTTTCTGCCAGATTTCGGCTTTGCCGAACGCCTGCCATGCACAGTCGAGCATGTATTGCGGTTCGTGGGATGTCAGGCGTGCCTCCGACCGCAGGGTATCGTCAAGCGTTTTCCACAGGCGTGCGAAGGCTTGCGCTTGGGGGTCTTTGCGGCCCAGTACGGAGGCGATCGCGTCGAGCACGCGGTCGGTGTCGCCTTCCAATAGCAGGATGTACAGCGCGTTCATGCCGAAGGATGGTTCGTCCGCGTCCTCAGCGGCACGCTCTCCCGTCATCAGCCGGTCGTCGGTGTCGATTGCCGGCAGGCCCATGTCGGCAGCGTTTTCCGCGTCCGACGCCGATGCCGCCACGCGTGCGGTGTGGAAGGTTTCGACGTAATCGTTCCAATCGTCGATCAGCTGTGGCAGCAGCGCGCGTCCGGACGTGTCGGACGTGGTCGAATCGGCTGTATCGTCATGCAAAACCGTGGCCAGCGAGCCGAGCGCGTTCATCGCCGATTCGACCACGCACAGCCGAGCCGGACGTTCGCCGGGGGTGGTGATCAGCGGCGAGTTCATAATCGATGCGACGCGTGAGCGCACGTATGCGCCGGCCGTGTCGAGGTTCATGGACGAGGTGGCGATGCCTTGCCGTTTCAGTTCGGCCAGTTCGATCATGGAGAACAGGCCCTGCACGAACGGTTCGTCCTTGAGGGGGCGGGTCACGCTCGAATAGCGTACGGGCACGCCGTCGGCGCGTAGCCGTTCGCCGAACGTGCGCACGGTGGCGTTGTCGTGGGCGATCACGGCCATGTCGTTCCAGTCGCGGCCGTGTTCGAGATGTTCGGTTTTGATTTTCCACACCACGTCGTCGAGTTCTTCGACGGTGGAACGGTACATCGCGGCTTCAAGACTGCCGTCGTGCGTCTCCGGTATGGCGATGGCCGGCATTTTGCCGGGGCGGTTCGCCAGCGCGTCGTCGGTCGATTCCGTGCTGGCGATGGTCAGGCTCACGCGGCTCGCCACCGCGGCCAGGTCCGTACCTTCGGCCATATGGGACGGTTCCAGCCGTACCAGTCGCGCGCCCAATCGCGATTGCGCCATGTTGAACAAATATTCAGGGTACGATCCGCGGAACGTCTGCACCGCCTCGTCGGGGTTGCCGACGAGCAACAGACGCACGCCACGGTTGCGCAATGCGGTGAGAAAGTCGAAGCCGGCGAGTGTGGCGTCCTGGAAATCGTCGACGATGACGAGTTTCGGCAGGTCGGACGTTTCGGCTTCGTTCACGGCGGCCGCGGCGTCGATCATGAGCTGCGAGGCGTCGAGACGGTATTGGTCCGGATATGCCTCGTTGATGGCCTGGTTGTATTCGGCACGCAGCGCGAAGGCGAGCCGCCATTGCACGCGCAGTCGTTCGCGTCGTTCGTCAAGCGTGCCGTGTTCGTCGGCAGCGCGGGAAATCAGCGCGTCTTCGAGTTCCGGTTTCGCGCCGATCTCGTTCATGCGGGCAAGCATGTCGCGCAGCTGGTTGGCGAAGGCGTCGGTGGCGTCGTCCACCACCATGCCCGACCAGTCGGCGACCACGAAGTAGGTGCGCAATAGCGCGCAGGTGGAGCATTCGTCGCCGTGCTCGGCATGTTCGGCATGCTTGGCGAGCACGCGGCGGATGACCACGTCCTGTTCGGCCCCGTTGAGCAGTTTCGGCAGGGGTTGTCCGGCATGCGATCGCACGGCGGTCATGATGCGGAACGCGACGGCTGGCAGGGTGGTGACGGGGCGTGCCTGCGAGATCGCGGACAGTTCGCGGATCACGGTGTCGCCGAGCCGGTCGGCCACCTGTCTGCCGGAGACCGTCATCACGGCGTACGCGTCGCCATGCCGCTTCATCGCGGCGACCAGCATGTCCAGCGCGAACCGGGTCTTGCCGCTGCGGGGTGCCCCCGCAACCAATGTCACGTCATCGAGATCGTCCACATCCATCATGTCTCCCCAGCTTAGCCGAACGGTCCGGCCACGAATCGCATATCATCGTCCGAAGCCGTCCTGAAAACGTCATCGTGGACACCGCCATCTTTATATATGGACATCGATACCCTCTACAAAGTTTTTCGGACACCGCCACCAATAAGATTGACTAGCGGCGCAGCCCGGGAAGGTTCAACAGCGAACAGACGGCCTGCCCATGACGACGAGTACGGTCGAAGCATAGACGCAACGCACGGAACCGGGCAGGAACTACAAGAAAGAGGAAGCATGGAAGCCTCAAGGAGCATTCCCCCTCAGATTCCCGGCTACACACTGATCAAACGGCTGGGCTCCGGTTCCGAAGCCGACGTGTACCTGTACCAGCAGCTTTCCCCGGCCCGTCAGGTGGCCATCAAAATCAGCAAGAACACGCTCGACCCACGTGCCGCGGTCCGCTTCCATTCCGAAGCGAATTTCATGGGGCAGATCTCCACACACCCCTACATTCTTTCCGTCTATGAGAACGGCGTGACCGTCAACGGGCGCGGCTACACCGTGTTCGAATACGCTCCGGGCGGCAATTACAAGACGTTCCTCGAGCATGGCCGTCTCACCGCCGACCAGATGCTCACCGTCGGCATCGATCTGGCGAGCGCGCTGTTCACCGCGCATCGCAAAGGCATCATCCATCGAGACATCAAGCCCAGCAATATTCTCATCAACGCGCACAATATGCCCATGCTCGCCGATTTCGGCATCGCCGGGACCGTCTATGGGCGTCCGGGTGTCGGCTTCACCATCGCGTGGGCCGCGCCGGAGGTGCTTGCCCAAGGCGGTGGCGGTAATGAATCGTCCGATATCTATTCGCTTGGCGCCACGCTGTTCGCCATGCTGATCGGCCAATCGCCGTACGAGTATTTCTACGCCGATGTGCTGGGCGATTCCCAACGGCAGGTGCGGGCCGAACGGCTCAAGTCCGTCATTCTCAACAATCCGCTGCCCAAGCTCAACCGTCCCGACGTGCCGGCCGAAGTGGAACGGGTGTTGCGTAAGGCCTTGAGCCGTACGCCCGAGGATCGTTACTATTCCGCGTTGGAGCTCGCGCGCGACATGCAGCGCGTGCAACAGGCCTTGTATGGCCGTGCCGTGCAGACCACCGTCGAGGGTGTGCCGGATTATCCGCAGAACATGTACGCGCAGACTTCCGCATTCGACCAGTCCGCCCCGGTTGCGAAGCAGCATGCCCGGTGGGTGAAGCCGTTGGCCGTCACGGTTGCTGCGGCGGCCGCCGTGGTCGTGATGGCGTTGGCGTTCGTCACCGTCGTCATGCCGAATATGGATGCGGCTTCCGACAACAGCAAGGTGCAGGTGCAGAACCATGGCACCCAGAACCATGCCGAGGACGATCCCGATTCGGCGATCACGTCGGGCAGTGTGCCGAGCGTGCAGGATCTTACGGGCGAATACACCGCCGACGGCAAAGTGCGGTTCACGTGGGTCAATCCTTCGCCGAAGGATGGCGATTCGTACGCGTGGTCGCTGGTCGGCGATTCGGGAACCGACCCGAACGCGCAGGGCACCACCACGGAGTCGACGAGTATCGAAATCGATCCGGCCGACGGCGCGCAGACGTGCGTGCAGGTGAGTCTGGTTCGCGCGGACCGGGAGATGTCCGAGAATCCCATGATCGCGTGCGCGGCCAAGCCGTGAGTTTGCGGCCGGATGCGGGTGACATGAACCGATACGAACCAATACAGCCCGGCATGCATGCGGGCAAACAGGTAGGCGCATGCGGTTGGATGCGCGGTCAAGCAAAGTTTGGGCACAATCAGGGAAGAGCCAGTCGATGAGCAAGCATAGGAACGCCGAGAACCAGTCGGCGCAATCGTACGAACGGCAGTTGCGATTCGGGTCGATGCTGCGCAAGCTGCTGCCTTCCGGCAGTCGCCGGTGGATCACGCCGATCGTCATGCTGCTGCTGTTGCTGGGCATCGTCGCCGGGGCCGTCATCGTCAGTTCGGTGACGCAACGTCACGTGCAGCTCGACGATGGCACCGTGTGGGTCACTTCGCTCAAGGACCGCAAGGCCGCCCGTTTCAACGTGCGCAACCGGGACGCCGATGCGGGCGTCGCCTCCACTGCGGCCCGGTTCGACGTGGCCCAGCATGATGGCTCCACCGTGATCTCCGAAGGTACGAAGGCCAGCAACATCGAGGCCTCCACCGTCAGCGAAAGCGGCAACACCACCATCAAATCGGATATGCGGACCGTCGTCGGAGGCAACACCGCGGCGTTCATCAACGTCAAGACGGGCAATGTGTGGGTCGGGTCAGCAGATGATGTGAAATCCATGAATCCGACCACCGATTCGCCGAAGATGAAGCTGGGGTCGGGTGGCCGTATCGCGGTGACGCATGACGGTGTCGTCTACGGCTACCGCACGTCCGACGGCGCGGTGCTCAGTGTCGACGGACCTCAGGGAACGCCCGGCAAGGATGCGACGATCAAGGGCGCCACGAATGTCGAATCGTTCACCGTGGTCGGCAAGACGCCGGTCGTAGCCGGTGCCGGCAAGGTGTTCTGGCCGAAGGGCAGCGCGGATATCGGCCTGCAGGGTCAGGCGACGTTGCAGGCGCCATCCACGGATGGCAGGCAGACTGGCTGGGTGGCGGTTTCCACGCCGCGGGGCATCGCCATGGTCGATTTGGGCAGCAAAAAGGTCACGCAGCTGCCGAACGCCGGCAAGGGCGATGCCGTGCAGCCGGTGTCCACCAATGGCTGCGTGTTCGCCGCGTGGGCGCAGAAGGCCAACAATTACATCAGGGTGTGCGCGGCGAACGACAAGGACGCACAGTTTTCCTCGTTGGAAGATGTCAATCCCACCTCGCAGCTCGTGTTCCGCACCAACCATCGTCTGGTGGTGCTCAACGACGTGGTCAACGGCAATGTGTGGAATCCGCAGGAGTCCACCAAGGTCATCAAAATCCAGTGGAACAAGGTGGAGACCAAGCAGTCGAAGCAACAGCAGCAGAACAACGACAGCGCCAACAACCAGCACAATTTCAGCAAGAACTGTTCGGCGCAGTCGGGGCAGATCAAGGCCGTGGACGATTCGTTCGGCGCGCGCGTGGGATCGCAGCAGATTCTCGACGTGTTGCGCAACGACGAGCAGACCGACTGTTCCGTGCTGCGCATCACGTCGGTGAGCGCTCCGGATGGCGCGAACATCACCGTCTCCCCCGTGTATGACGGCCGGTATCTGCAGCTCGACGCCTCCGGTGCCGCCGCGGGCAACGTGTCCTTCAGCTATGAGATTTCCGACGGACGCGGGCAGACGTCCAGCGCCACCGTGTCGCTCACGCTGGCCGGCGGCGACGACCATGCGCCGCTGCAGAGCGACACTCCGCCGGAAATCGACGTGGAGCAGGGTGCTTCGTACACCGCGAACGCGTTGGGCAGCTTCTCCGACCCCGACGGCGATCCGCTGACCTTGGTGTCGGCATCGCCGCAGAACACCGATCAGGTGACGGTGTCCACGCGAGCCGACGGACAATTGGTCTTCAACGCCGGTTCGATGTCGTCCGGCAGGGCGGGCATCGAGGTCACGGTGTCCGACGGCCAGCAGACCGGCACCGGCATGATCTACTTCTCCGTGAAACCGGCGAACACGCTGGGCGCGGTCATCGACCCCGTGGTCAAACAGACCACGCCCGACACCCGCACCACCATCGCGCTCAAACCGTACGTGCACGGCACGTCCGTCGAACCGGCCGAATTGACCGCGGTGGAGACGCCGTCCGGCGCGGCCACCACCATGAACGCCACCGACATGTCGATCACGTTCACCGCCTCCAATCCCGGCACCTACTATGTGCCGTACACCATCACGCAGGGTTCCATTCCGTCGACCGGTCTGGCTCGTGTGGAGGTGCAGGCGGTGGCCGGAGACGCCGCCAAGCCGATCGCGGCGAACGATGTGGCGCTGCTCGGTGCGGACAATACCGCGATCGTGGAGCCGCTTGCCAACGACGTCGACCCGATGGGCGGCGTGCTGTCGGTGACCAGCGTCACCGCGGACGCGCAAAGCGGCATCAAAACCGGTGTGGTGAGCAACAAGCGCGTCTATATCACCGCGCGTCAGGTGCCTACCGAGCCGGTGCGGATCTCCTACACCGTGGCCAACGCGGCCGGATCGTCGACCGGCGTCATCGTCCTGCAGCCGCCGGCGCTGACCACGTCGAATTCCGTGCCGAAGGCCGAGAACATCACCACACAGGTGCGCACCGAAGGCATCGTGTCCGTGGACGTGCTCGACCATGTCACGTATTCCGACGGCACCACGGTGAGCCTGCAGAACGATTTGCAGTATGACAAGAACACGTTCAAGGGTCTGGTGTTCGTGTCCGGCGACACCGTGCGCTATCAGGCCACCAGACAAACCGGCTCCTTCCCCGTCACCTACACGGTGAAGGACAATCTCGGCAACGCGGCCTCGGCCACCATCACCATCAACGTGCATCAGAAGGACGCGTCCAACAAGGCGGCTCCGACACCGTCCGACGTCGAGGCGCAGGTGGCGGCCGGTCAGAAGGTGCAGATTCCGATCACGCTCACCGGCATCGACGCTGACGGCGATGACGTGCAGCTGCTCGGCTTGGGCAACAAAGCGCCGGAACTGGGCCGTATCAGCGAGGTGGGCGCCACGTATCTGGTGTATGAGGCGTATGCCGATTCGTCCGGAACGGACACCTTCTCCTACGCCGTGGAGGATTGGACCGGTCAGAGGGCCACCGCGCAGGTGCGTGTGGGCGTGTTCAAATCCGGAGCCGATTCGGGTGTGTACGCGCGCGACGACGAGATCACGCTGCGTCCGAACACCGCGGCCACCGTGCCGGTGGCGCAGAACGACATTTCCGGGGACAATACTGATCTGACCGTGGCTAAGGACGTGGAATCGCAAGGCATCGGCGGCATTCAGGTCGTTGACAACATGCTGTCGTTCACCACGCCGAAGCAGGCGGGCACGTATTACGTGGTCTACACCGTCAAGGACAAGGCTGGCCTGTCCGATTCGGCGACGTTGACGGTGAATGTCGACGAGAACGCCGCCATCGACCCGCCGACCGCGTACGATTACCGTGTTCCGGCCGCCGCCACGATCGACAAGAAATCCGTGGACGTGGACGTTTCGCAGTGGATCGCCAATCCGTCCGGCACCGCCGACGAGCTTCAGGTGGGCGTGGATCCTTCCGCGACCGACCATGCGCATGTCAAGGGCGGCAAGGATTCCACCATCATCACCGTTGATCTGACCGATGAGGCGCGCGCGGTGCCGTACACCGTCACGAACACGACGTACGGCATCACGTCCACCGCGTTCATCCAAGTGCCCGCATATGGCGTGTTTCCGCCGGTTCTGCGTCCGAAGGCGCCGGCGTTGAAGGTCAATGCGCGTGAGACCATCACCATCAACATCGCCGACTACGTGCGTGTGGGCGCGGGCAAGACCGCGTATGTGGACGGCGCCGATTCGGTGAGCGCCACGAAGGCCGCGGACGGCGACCTGTACGTCAACGACCAGACGTTGAGGTTCACCGCGCCGAAGGATTACGCGGGTCCCGCGTCCATCACCTTCACCGCGGTGGACGGCAAGCGAGACAAGAACGACAAGGTGAAGATCGTCAATTCGGCGGTGCTCACGCTTCCGATCACGGTGATCGGACGTGAGGTTCCGCCGCCGACGTTCTCATCCTCCACCGTCGATGTGGTGGCCGGCGAGAAGGCCACTACCATCGATCTGACGGCGCTGACCCATTCGGCGTCGGGCCTGTACGAGGATGAGAAGCAGTACTCGTATTCCGGCGGCGTGAATTCCGGCAGTGTGGATGCCAGAGTGTCTCCCTCCGGCACGTTGACCGTGTCCGCGGACAAGACGGCCACGCCGGACACCACAGTGAGCGTGCCCGTCTCGATCAAATATGCGAAGGGTACGGTGAGCGCCGGTATGACCGTGCGCGTCACCGCGTCCAACAGGCCGCTCGCCCGTGTCACCGAGAAGACCGTGAAAATCAAGGCCGGTTCCAGCGAGCAGGTGAATCTGCTGTCCGACGCGTACAATCCGTTCCCCGACACTCCGCTGACGGTGACCGGATGCACGTCCGATGGCGCGTCGAAGCTGACGGTGGATTGCCCGTCCAACGGCGTGGTGTCCATCAGGGCGGCTTCCGACATCGGCGCGAACACCAACAAGGTGGTCGTCACCGTGCGCGACGCCACCAAAACAAAGGAACGTGAGGTGACCGGCACCATCAGCGTTTCGGTGATGGACAAGCCTGATGCGCCGCTGCTTTCCGCGGTGTCCGGCGACCCGCAGGATGGCGCCGTGAATCTGAGCTGGACGGCCGGTTCGGCCAACGGCAGCCCGATCACCGAATACAAGGTGATGTGGGGCGGAGACGCGTCCGGCGAGCGCTCGTGCGGGCAGAAAACCTCCTGTCTCATCGACGGGTTGAAGAACGGCAAGACCTACTCGTTCAAGGTGCAGGCCAGGAACGAGGTCGGCTGGTCCAAGGATTCCAACGCCGTCGAGGGCACGCCGGACAAGCTGCCTGATGCGCCGACGGATGTGACGGCCAGTGTGAAGGGCAACACGGTGAGCGTCACGTGGAAGGCTCCGGACGGCAATTTCTCGTCGGTGAACAATTACGAGGTGACTTTGTCCGGCAGGAACGCACTGTCCAAGCAGACGACAAATTCCACCGGAATCGATTTTGTTTTCGATAACAACGCGATTTCCGACGGCGACTCGTACACGGCTACGGTACGCGCCCACAACAAGGTGAATTGGAGCCAACCGTCCAAGGCGTCCGACGCGGTCAAGCCGTGGGGCAAGCCCGATGCGCCGAAGATCTCCGTGACGAACGACGACACCACGGGAACCGTCACCGTCGAATCCGTGGGCAACACCCGCAACGCGGGATGCAAGGCCGTCGAGATTTCCGGAGATGTCAGCGCAAGCATCGACGGATGTTCCGGATCCTACGATTTCAAGATTCCGGATCATGATCTCAACACCAGGGAATACACCATCAAGGCGGCGGTGGTCGGCAAGGAGAAAACGACCAGCGACGATTCGACCGTACGTTTCACACCGAAATACGCGGTGAAGGCGCCCGAATCGGTCAGCGTCAAGGGGCATGACGACGTGTGCGTAGTCAGTTGGAAGGAGAACGGCCACGCCGACGGGTTCACGGTGAGCGCGGACGGACTCGGCTCCTACCATGCCGGCGCTTCCGAACGATCGCACGATTTCCCGCTCAAGGAATGGCAGTCCTGTTCCTCGGGTTCCGTCACGCAGCATTTCAATGGCGCGGTAAGCACCTCCAAGTCCGGCAGGGCCGATCCGGCATACGTCCGCAAGGTGAAGGCCGCCGTCAACGCGCCGATGCTGACGTGGGACGCCAATGATCCGAACATCATCAAGGTCAGCGGCGGATCGGTGAACATGTACGGCCAGCCCGGCAAAACCGTGATCACCTTCACCGCGGACGGCAAATCCTATGACGTCGCCTGGGTATTGGGCTCCGACAAACTGAACGTCAAGGATGTGCTGCCGACCGGAGTCGATTACGCGTGGAAGGCGAAGGTGGTGGGCACCGACACCGCGCTCAACAACGAGGACAATGGCGGCACACTGCTGGACCATGACAGGTACAAGGCTCCCACGCCGAAACCCGAACCGTCGGAACCTTCAGAACCATCAAAACCGTCGGAGCCATCGGATTCTGACGCGTCCACGGAAGGCGAAGCGGCCACGCGGAATGACCGGCCTGTGGCATCCTCCGTCGCCCTGTCCACCGTCGACGGCGCATCCAAGCCTTGGATCCGCGGCCTGGCCTACTACGCCAGATGGTGAAACGGACGATCACAGCAATCGCAAACACAACGAACCATCCACACGAGCAACACAACAAGCAAGGAGCAACCCATGAGCAACGATTTCGATGATGCCACCCAGCTGGGTTCCATCGGCCATAATCCAAGCGTTCCCAGCCAACCCGGCCAGCAGCAGCCGGCGTTCCACACGCCGAATCTGCCGGAGCAGCCGCAAGCCGATGAGGATCCGGAGGGCACGCTGCTGAGCGCGCACGGCACCACCCAACCGGCGTTGCCGCAACAGTCCGCCCCGGCAACGCCGAACCAGCCGCGGTTCCGTCAGCCGATGCCGCAGAACCTTCGCCAACCGGCCGCCAATCCGGCAGTCGCAATGCCCGCGCAGCAGCCCGTCCAGCCAACCCAACCCGTCCAACCCAGCCAGCCTGTACAGCCCGTCAAACAATCCCAGCCGGTCGTCGACACGTCCATGATGACCGCACCCAGCAAAGACATCACCGAATTCCATGAGAAGTTCGCCAAGCTCGTAGACAACGTCTCCCAGGTCGTGGTCGGCAAGGAAGCACCCATCCGCCAATGCGCCACAGCCATGGTGGTCGGCGGGCACATCCTGCTCGAAGACAACCCGGGCACCGGCAAAACCCAGCTGGCGCGAGGCCTTGCCAACTCCATCGACATGTCGTTCAAACGTATCCAGTTCACCCCGGACCTGCTGCCGTCCGACGTGGTCGGCGTCACCTACTACGACCAGAAGCGCGGCGAATTCGAATACCGCGAAGGCCCGATCTTCGCGTCCATCGTGCTCGCCGACGAAATCAACCGCGCCTCGCCGAAAACACAGTCCGCACTGCTCGAAGTCATGGAAGAGCAGAAGGTCACCGTCGACGGCGTCACCCACCCGGTGCCGCAGCCGTTCATGGTCATCGCCACCCAGAACCCGATCGAACAGCTCGGCACCTACAAGCTGCCGGAAGCGCAGATGGACCGTTTCCTCATCAAAACCACCATCGGCTATCCAAGCCACGACGTGAGCGTCAACATCCTGAAGCAGGTCAACGTCACCGACCGCGCCGCCACCGTGCATCCGGTGCTCACCAGCGAAGACGTGCTGCGCATGCGCAACATCAGCGAAACCGTGCATCTCGACGACGCGATCCTCGAATACATCGTGCGACTGGTGGAAGCCACCCGCCACAACGAACGCATCCAAGTCGGCTCCTCCATGCGAGGCGCGCTCGCCTTGACCCGCTGCGCGCGCGTATGGGCCGCCTCCGACAACCGCGGCTACGTAGTGCCCGACGACGTCAAAAACCTCGCCGTACCCGTGCTCGCGCACCGCATCACCCTCACCGCCGAAGCCACCTTCGCCGGAAACACCCCCGAACAGATGATCGGCCAGATCCTCGAAGACGTGCCGGCCCCAACCCTGGGCGCCAACGCCTGAAACACAATCCGCCCCCGGCATACGCACCACACAATCCGAAAGGTCAAGGAATGCGGCATTCGCACACAGTGCAGCGCAGACGGACCATCCAACGATCCCTACGCCGCCTCAAACATCGCATCAAGCGACTGGCCACCTCATACGTGTCGCCGCTTGGCTGGGCGGTGGCGGCGCTCGCCGTCGCCTCGCTGGTGGCGTTCGTCCTGCTGGGGTGGCATGAGCTGCTGGCCATGGCGGTGGTGTTCGCGGTCATGCTGGCCGCGGCGGTCATGCTTTCCCTTGGCAACACCTCGTTCCAAGCCACCATCGACGTGTCCAGCAGACGCGTCACGGTGTCAGACACGGTGAAAGTCGACGTCTGCGTGGACAATCCGGGCCGCACCCCCACCACGTCGGCGCGCGGCGACCTGCCCATCGGAGACAACCACGAACGGTTCGCCATTCCCATGCTCGCCGCAGGCCAGTCACGCCAGACGACTGTGGAATTCACCGCCGTCAGCCGCGCGGTGCTGCCCATCGGCCCGCTATCCATCCGCAAAGGCGACCCGTTCGGTCTGATCCGCCACGAAAAGAAACTCGTGGACCAGATCAACGTGTTCATTCATCCGCAGACCGTGCTGCTCAGCACCCTGAACGCCGGCATTCCACGCGATTTGGAAGGTCAGCCAAGCGGCGAAATCGTCGACGACGACCTCGACTTCTACGGCCTGCGCGAATACGAGCCCGGCGATGACGTACGCAACGTGCATTGGCTCAGCTCCGCGAAAACCGGATCGCTTATGATCCGCCAATACGAAGCCACCCGCCGTACCGACACCGCTCTGACCATCAGCGTGAACCCGGATGATTACATCGATTCCCAGGAATTCGAACTGGCCGTATCCGTCCACGCCTCCATCGGCGTGCAATGCCTGCAGCAGAACCGGCCAGTCACCGCGCATGCCGGTTCCACGCACGCCATTCCGCGCAACGCCACGGAATTTCTCGATGGCTGCAGCGGCATCGACCCTGACATCGACGACAATCCCAACCTCGCGCAAACCACTCTCGAACATGCCCCCGACGCATCCTTCTACTTCTTCACCGTCGGCAGGCTCAAAACCATCGACGACATCAAACACATGGTCCTCGCACTCCCCCGCTCCGCAACCTGCGTGGTGCTTCAAGCCGCAACCGGCCAACCGCGCGCCATCAAACGCTACTCCGACTTCACCTTGGCAACCGTGGGAGACCTCAACGACCTCCCCATGATCATGGGGGTGCTGGCATGAGCACCACATTCACCAACACCGGCAATTTCACCGGCAACCTCACCGGCACAGGCACCAACTCCGCCAACACCAACACTGGCATGGCGACCGGCACAGGCACCGGCTCATGGGCGAACTCCACCCACTCCGTCATCTGGATGTCCCGCAGCGGCAAGTCCCCAGCCATGCCCAACACCAACCAGCCACACGCCGCGCAATACGCAAGCCTCACGGTCGCCGCCCTGCTGACCATCGCCGCAGCCAGCAACCTCATCGACGTATACGGCTCCGCCCTGTCTTGGACGAGCGCCGCAATCCCCGCCACCATCATCGGCTCGCTCGTGGCGCTTGCCGGTCTCGTTCCCGCGTTGCGCCTGTGGTGGCAGATGCTGTTCATGGCGTGTGCGCAGCTGGTGGTCGGCCCGGTCATCTTCCTGAATGGCACCACCATCGCCCATGTCATTCCCACATTGCGCACGTTGACGCAGGGGTGGATGCGGATGCTCGGCTCGTTCAAATACCTGCTGGCCATCGACCCGCCGACCGGCACCGGCGACGGCTCGCTGCTCGCCGTGTGGACGATCTGCCTGTGGGCCGCGCTGCTGGCCGGTATCTTCGCGGTTGCGGAGGATGGCCGGCTTACGATGGTCGCGGTCGTTCCCGTCGTGGCGAATCTTGCGATCTGCGCGCTGCTTGGCACGTCGAGCGGCTTCTACCGTATGGCGATCGGCACGATTATGGCGGTCGTGCTGGTGGTTTGGGTCAGCGCGCGTTGGAAACTGTTGGAATTGGGCCGTTGGCTCAGTTCCGTAGTCATCGTGCTGCTGGCTTCGGCTGTGGCGATCGGCGGATGCTTGGTGGTCGGGCAAAACCGCACCATTCTGCGCGACCATTATGATCCGCCGCTGAGCCCGTACGATTACACCAGCCCGTTGAGCGGCATGCGTTCGTATATCAAGAACCATAAGGACGATGTGCTGCTGACCGTCGACGATCTGCCGGCCGGTTCCACGGTGCGTTTGGCGGTTATGGACCGTTTCGACGGCAATGTGTGGAACCTGTCCGATTCCACCATGGCTTCGGATTCCTCCAACTACCATCGTGTGGGCGATTCCATCACAAACAACGCCACCGGCAAGCGGTTCACCGCGAAATTCACGGTCGATGACGGTTTGAGCGACTATTGGCTGCCGATGGCCGGCGCGGCTTCCAGCGTGAAGTTCGCCACATCGTCGGACGCCGATTCGTTCTACTACAACACCGACACCATGTCGGCGATCTACCCTTCGCGCACCTCTCCGGGATTGTCCTATACGGAAACCGGCGTCATTCCGCGGACGCCGACGGATAAGGAGATCGCCAAGGCGAATGCTTCCTCCATCAGCCAGCCCAAGGCGGAGGATGTGCCCGATTGCGTGGATAAGCTGGCCACCGCGATTGCGGGCGGCCAGTCCAAGGGCGGCGAGGCCGCGCAGGCTCTTGCCGACAAGCTCAGGGAATCCGGCTGGTTCTCCCATGGTTTGAATGGCGATTACCCGTCCAGGGCCGGTCACGGCAACTATCGCATCGACCAGCTGCTCGCCGGCAGTGCGATGGTCGGAGACAGCGAGCAATACGCTTCCGCGATGGCGCTTATGGCCCGCAGTCTCGGCTTGCCGAGCCGCGTGGTGCTGGGCTTCCTGCCGAAGAACGACGAGGGCGAGATCAGCGACAGCCGCACCGAGAAGCATGGCAAAACCACCACCACGAAATTCACCGGCAACGATGTGACCGCTTGGGTGGAGATCAAGCTGGACGGTTACGGATGGGTGGCGTTCTACCCGACACCGAAGGAAACGAAGGTTCCCGACGAGAACCAGAATCTCACTCCGCCCAATCCGCAGACCTTGGTGCGTCAGCCTCCGGTGCCGCTTACCGATCCGCTGCGTGACGACAACCAAGCCAAGGGCAAAACGTCGCTTGGCGGCAGCATGGCCGACGAGACGCCGACGAGCCTGTTCTGGCAGCGTTTCGGCAGAATCGTCAGAAAAGTCGCCATCTACGGCAGCCCTCTGTGGACGGTGCTCATCGTCTGCGGCCTGCTGCTCGCCATCAAGGCGATCGCCCTGGCTCGGGCTCGCAGGCATGGCAGCGCATCGCAACGCGTCGCTGCCGGATGGCAGGCGGTCGCGGCGCTTGCCCGGCAAAGCGGCCTTGACGTCCAAGGCACCAGAAACGAGCAGGCGCAGGCCATCGCCGAACAGATGGGCTTCGAAGCCGATACACTGCTCGAGCTGGGCAGGGAGGCTGATTACGCGGCCTTCTCCGGAGGCGATGTCACGCAGGAGCATGCGGAACGCTACTGGCATGACATCGCCGAAGAACGAAAGTTCATGCTCGGCTCGCTGCCGACGTTCCGCAGGTGGCGGGCGAAACTATCGCTTGCGGACATGTTCCACTTCCGGAAAATCCGCTTGCGGAAAATCGGTGTGAAAGGGCGGGACTCATGAACGTCAAACATATTGAGGTCGGTCTGAACAGCAATATCGGCTTGCGTAGGAAAGACAACCAGGACAGCGCCTGCGCAGGCAACGGCGTGTATGTGGTGTGCGACGGCATGGGTGGCGGCAAGGGCGGCAAGCAGGCCAGTTCCGATGTTGCGGAACGGTTCGCGCGTTTGGCCGAACTGCCGACGCGCGATCTTGACGCGATTGACGAAACGCTGATCCTTGCCCAGCAGGAGGTGCTCCGTCTGGGTGAGCAGCTCGGCGGCGTTGCGGGCACTACCATCAGCGGCGTGCTGCTGCCGACGCGTGTCGGCGATGACGCGATATGTTCCGACGAACGGTGTTACATCGTCAATGTGGGCGATTCCCGCACGTACCATATGCGCGCCGACGGCAATGGCGCGTGGCTGGCGGATTCGCTGACGTGCATCACCCGCGACCATTCGGAACGGCAGAACGCCATCGATTCGGGGCAGATGCTGCCCGATGAGGCGAGCCGTTGCATTCCGCGCAACATCATCACGCAATGTGTCGGCGCGCCTGCCGGCATCCAGCCTGACTGGTACGCCGCGCGTGCGGACGGACGGTTCATCATCTGTTCCGATGGGCTGCATGCGCAGATCGGCCGTGAGCAGCTTGCCGAGATCGCGGCGGCGTACGCCGACCCGCAGATGGCCGCGGACATGCTGGTACGCGCCGCGCTGAACGCCGGCGGCCGCGACAACATCACCGTCATCGTGGTGGATATGCGTTCCGATATGCCGTGCGACGAGGATTGGAACGTCAGCAAGATCGGCGATGACGAGGATATCGACGATGTGCTGGACGGTACGTTGCAAACGTTACGAGTCATTCAATAAGATGGTTACAGACCACGAGACAAGGAGATCATGATGGTCGATTTCGATGCCGCGGTGGCGGCCGTGCAGGATCCGAACGCCGATCCCGTGTTCCTGGCGAAAATCGCGTACGAGAATCCGGAATTCGGTGCGAATGTCGTTGCCAATCCGCGAGCGTACCCGGGTCTGAAGCGTTGGGTCGCCGAATTCGGCGATGAGCGCGCCCGCCAGCAGCTGGTGGCGATGGGCTGGCCGGTTCCGCAAAATGGCGTGCAGCCGCATCTGATTGCCGAGCCGACGGCCCAGCCAATGGCCGAACCGGTTGCCGAACAGGTCCAGCCGGAGCAGCAGTATCAGCCGGCAGTGGCGGAACAGTTCCAGCAGGAGCAGCAGTATCAGCCGGAACAGCCGGTGAACCAGCAATACGGTCAGGACGCTGCCTATGCGGCGTCCAACGAGGCTTCGACCGAGTATGTCGACCCATACATGAATCCCGCCGATTTGTCCGAAGTGGCCGATTATTCATCGAGCCAGCCGCAGAACGAACCGGAACAGCAGTATGCCGAACAGCAGTATGCCGCGGCCCAGGAATCGCCGGCAGACGCGGGGTTCACCGCGGAACTGGCCATGACCACCACCGATCAGATGCTGATGGCCCGTATCGCCAGCGAAGCGCCGGAGCTTCGTCCGTGTCTTGCGCGCAATCCGTACATCTATCCGGAATTGCTTGCCTGGCTTGGCCAGTTGAACGATTCGGCCATCAACGCGGCCATTCGTCTGCGCCAGCAGTGAGCTAACGCCGATTATCAGACCATTTGAAACATAAGGGGTTGTCGCGGGAATCTCCGTGACAACCCCTTATCGTCTTACCGCTAACCGTCCGCGCCGACACTGTCAACACAAATCATCAACGCAGTCCGTCAGCGTAATCGTGTCTTCACTGACAAACGCCCTCACTGTTTGCGGAATTGGAAGAACTGGTCGCCGATACGCACCGTGCATGGCGCCTCCAGCTGCATCGGCTTGTGTTCCACTTTGGTTTCGACATCGTCTTGGATGATGTACGTGCCGTTGAGTGAACCGTAATCCTCTATCCACAGCGTGCCATCCTGGTCGAAGCTGATCGCCGCATGGTTGCGTGAGATTGTGCGCGTCGGATCCTCCAGCTTGACCGATTTGGCGCCGGCGGGCACTTCGGCCGAAGGCTTGCGGCCAAGGAGCACGCCCATATCCACGATCACCTGCTGTCCGGTCTGCTCGTTGTCCAGCACGTACGTGTGCTTCGGCTGCTTCATGGTGAAGGCTTCGGAAAGCACGGTGCCGTCCCAGTCGATATCGTCCTCGTCCGAAACGGCAGCGTCGCCCTGCGCAACGGAAACATCCTGCATATCGTGGTCGCCCGATTCGTTCTGTGCGGCGAGCCGTTCGCGTGTTTCCAAGGAATCGGCGGCATTGTCGACGGGTCCGGCTGTGGGTTGCGCCATCACCGTGACGTCATCGTCATACCACCCTGGTTCGGGCGGCGGCGGGTAAGGTAGAAAACTCATATTCCCATTGTAGGAAGGTGACGTCCATGCCGTCTGACGATACTCATTCTGCAATACGATGCTCGCATATTCCATCTCAAAATATTATGCTGTAACTCGTCAAAAGAGACGGACACGTCGATGTTTCCCTCCGTGTTCACGGATTCGACATTCAAAAAAGGAAAAAGGATAAGAAGGACTTTTCACATGGCGAACACTCCTCCGTATGGTCAACCGCAGAATGGGCAACCGCAGTATAACCAGCCTCCGCAGCCGCAGGCGCCAAACTACAGTCAGCCACAGCCGGGCGGGCCTCAATACGGACAGCCACAACCGCCAATGCCCGGCAACTTTCCTTCCCAGCAAGCCGGCGCCGCGGCCAAAAATAAGCCGCCGGTCGCCATTATCATCGGCGCGGTGGCCGCAGTCGTCGTCATCGCGCTGGCAGCGGTGTTCTTCCTTACGAATCGTGTCAGCCGTTCCGATTACGAGGAAGCGCTGGTCCAAACGCAGGCGTTGGAAAGCAGCTATACAGCCATCAATGAGGAATTCAGCTCGGCGGCGAGCGCAACGGACAACGATTCATCCTCCGCTTATGACGAGGGCAAGAAGAAGTTGAAGACCTTCAAGCAGGACAGCGACAAGCTGGCTGCCATGAAGGCCGTGAAGAAAGACAAGGACGTCAAGGAGAAGTACGAGACGTTCGAGCGGGACCGTGCGAAATACGAGAGGTACATGAACGATCTGGCCCAGACCATGCCCGCGCTCATGAAGATGACGCATACCTGCACGAAGCTGCCGAAATTCGACTCCGCCGACATGTCTTCGTACTATCGCGATCTTTCCAAGGCGCTCGAAAGCTGTGCCGCCGACGCCGGCGATCTGGCCAAGGTTCCCATCAAGTCCTATGCCGAGTATGGCGCGGATATGCAGGAAAGCGTCAGCAAGAAGAAGGACATTGTGGATCAGATGGCCGATCTGAATCTCAATGATATCGAGTATGGGTCCGCCGATTACGAAAAGCTTCAGGATCTTCATGCGAAGATGTCCGACATCGATTCGCCGACCCTGGATCAGTCCGATTTGCAAAAGGCCGCGAAGGAGGCCGATCTCAGCGGTTCGTTGAAGGATCTGGAAACCACGCTTTCGGAGAAGATCAAGTAACGTCAAAAGACGACTGCGAAACCCTCCCCCGCGATTAATCCACAACCTCGCAATCCCACGACATATAGATATGGCGAAAGGTGGAACCGACCGGTATTGGTCGGTTCCGCCTTTCGCTATGTCAGATGATTCGTCTGTCGACTATCGTGAGGGGAATCTCACAGGGTGTCGCCCAGATCGGTCTGGCCGCCGTTGTCGTCCAGGAAGTCATCCGGGTTGAAGTCATCGCCCAGCTTCAGGTCGCCGAAGTCGATGTTGGAGAAGTCCACATCGGACAGGTCGGTGTCGCCGAAGGAGCTGTCGGTGCCTTCGCCGCCCAAACCGAAGTTCGGGTAGATGGTGTCGCGGATGGCCTTGTCGGGCTCCACCGTGGCATTGCGGTAACGGGCGAGGCCGGTACCTGCCGGGATAAGCTTACCGATGATGACGTTCTCCTTGAGGCCCTTCAGGTCATCGACCTTCTGGTTCAGGGCGGCTTCGGTGAGCACGCGGGTGGTCTCCTGGAAGGAGGCCGCGGACAGCCAGGAATCGGTGGCCAGCGAAGCCTTGGTGATGCCCATCAGCTCCGGACGGCCGGCGGCCGGCTTGCCACCGTTCTTCACGGCTTCCATGTTGGCGGCCTTGAAGCGTGCCTTGTCCACGAGTTCGCCCGGCAGCAGGTCGGTGTCGCCGGAGTCGATCACGGTGATGCGACGCAGCATCTGGTGCACGATGACCTCGATGTGCTTGTCGTGGATATCCACGCCCTGGGAGCGGTACACGGTGTGCACTTCCTCCACGATGTTCACCTGTGCGGCGCGCGGGCCGAGGATGCGCAGGATCTTCTTCGGGTCGACGGAGCCTTCGATGAGCTGGGTGCCGGCTTCGACATGGTCGCCGTCCTTGACCAGCATCGGCGCACGACGGGTCACCGGGTAGACGATCGGCTCGACGGAGTCGTCGTCCGGCTTCAGGGTGACCTGACGGCCGCGCTCGGTGTCTTCCACCTTGACCACGCCGGCGAACTCCGCGATCGGAGCCTCGCCCTTCGGGGTACGGGCTTCGAAAAGCTCGGTGACACGCGGAAGACCCTGGGTGATATCGGAAGCGGAAGCGACGCCGCCGGAGTGGAAGGAACGCAGCGTCAGCTGGGTACCAGGCTCACCGATGGACTGTGCTGCCACGATGCCGACGGCCTCGCCGACGTCCACCAGCTTGTTGGTGGCCAGGGACCAGCCGTAGCACTTGGCGCACACGCCACGCTTGGATTCGCAGGTCAGCACGGAACGGGCCTTGACCTCTTCCACGCCGTGGGCAACGAGATCGTTGAGCACGTCCATGGACAGGGCGTCGCCGGCCTTGTACAGCACGGTCTCGCCGTCGGCCGGGTCGATGACGTCGGCCGCGAGCAGACGGGAGTACGGGCCACCGTCGGCGGCCTTGACCAGGTGCAGGTTGCCTTCGGCATCGCGTTCGCCGACCTTCATGGTCAGGCCGCGCTTGGTGCCGCAGTCCTCCTCGCGCACGATCACGTCCTGGGAGACGTCCACCAGACGACGGGTCAGGTAGCCAGACTCTGCGGTACGCAGTGCGGTATCGGCCAGACCCTTACGCGCGCCGTGCTGGGAAATGAAGTATTCCAGCACGGACAGGCCCTTACGGTAGTTGGACTTGACCGGTCGAGGAATGATCTCGCCCTTCGGGTTTGCCACCAAGCCTCGCATACCTGCGATCTGGTTGATCTGCATCATGTTTCCTCGTGCACCGGACTGCACGATGATGGCCAGGTTGTTCTTGGAATCGAAGTGTTCCTCAACCGCCTCGGAGACCTCGCTGGTGCACTTGGTCCACAGGTCGACCAGTTCCTGACGACGCTCCTCTTCGGTGAGCATACCGATTTCGTAGTTCTCGTTGACCTTGTCGGCTTCGCCTTCGTACTTTTCGATGTACTCGTCCAGTTCCGGCGGCTGGATAACGTCGGAGAACGCGAAGGACACGCCGGACCACGGTGCGCGGGTGAAGCCCAGATCCTTCAGGGCGTCCAGCGTCACGGCCACCTGAGCGGTGGAGTAACGGGTCGCGATGTCGTCGACGATCTTGCTCAGACGCTTCTTCGGCGCCTGCTCGTTGACGAACGGGTAGTCGACCGGCAAGGTGCCGTTGAACAGGATACGGCCGTAGGAGGTGGCGAACAGGACGGAGCCGTCATGGAAACGCTCCTCCTTGACCACGTCCGGGCTGCCCGGTTCCGGATCGACGACCTTGACCTCGCCCGGCTCCCAGTCCTTCGGCAGCACGAAGTCCTGCGGAAGGCGGATGAGCACCTTGGCCTGCATGTCGATCTCGTGCTTGTCGAGCGCCATTTCGGCCTCTTCCAGCGAGGAGAACACGCGGCCCTGGCCCTTGGCGCCGTCGATGACGGTGGTCAGGTAGTACAGACCGAGGATCATGTCCTGGCTCGGCATGGTCACGGTGTGGCCGTCTGCCGGCTTCAGGATGTTGTCGGAAGCCATCATCAGGGAACGGGCCTCAGCCTGGGCTTCGGCGGACAGCGGCAGGTGGACTGCCATCTGATCGCCATCGAAGTCGGCGTTGAATGCGGCGCAGGCAAGCGGCGGCAGGTGGATGGCCTTGCCTTCCACCAGGATCGGCTCGAATGCCTGGATGCCCAGACGGTGCAGCGTAGGTGCACGGTTCAGGAGCACCGGATGCTCGGAGATGACCTCTTCGAGCACGCCCCACACTTCGGAGTCGGCACGGTCCACGAGGCGCTTGGCGCTCTTCATGTTCTGCGCGAAGCCCTGGTCCACGAGACGCTTGATGACGAACGGCTTGAACAGCTCGAGGGCCATCGGCTTCGGCAGACCGCACTGGTGCATGCGCAGGGACGGGCCGACCACGATCACGGAACGGCCAGAGTAATCCACACGCTTACCGAGCAGGTTCTGACGGAAACGGCCCTGCTTGCCCTTGAGCATGTCGCTCAGGGACTTGAGCGGACGGTTCGAAGCGCCGGTGACCGGACGGCCACGACGGCCGTTGTCGAACAGGGAGTCGACGGCTTCCTGGAGCATGCGCTTCTCGTTGTTGAGCATGATCTCCGGGGCGCCGAGCTCGATGAGGCGCTTCAGACGGTTGTTACGGTTGATCACACGACGGTAGAGGTCGTTGAGGTCGGAGGTGGCGAAGCGGCCGCCGTCGAGCTGCACCATCGGGCGCAGGTCCGGCGGGATGACCGGGATCACGTCGAGCACCATGGCCTCCGGCTTGTTGCCGGTGGTCAGGAACGCGTTGACGACCTTCAGACGCTTCAGGGCGCGGGCCTTGCGCTGGCCGGTGCCCGTGTCGATCTCTTCGCGCAGCTGCTTGGAGGCTGCCTCGAGGTCGAAGTCCTGCAGACGCTTCTTGATGGCTTCGGCGCCCATGCAGCCTTCGAAGTAATCGCCGTAGCGGTCTTCCATCTCACGCCACAGGTCGACGTCGCCTTCCATGTCTCCCGGCTTCAGGGTCTTGAAGCGGTCGAACACGGCGCTCAGACGCTGGATCTGCTCGTCGTAGCGGGTACGGATGGCGGCCATTTCACGCTCGGCGCTGTTGCGCAGCTTGGCGCGTGCGGAGCCCTTGGCTTCGCCTTCGGCTTCGAGCTCGGCCAAATCGGCTTCGACCTTCTTGGCGCGCTCCTCGATTTCGGCGTTGCGGCGCTTCTCGAGGTTGGCGATCTCGTTGTCGAACTCCTGCTGCAGGTCCGGCAGGTCCTGATGACGCTGCTCTTCGTCCACCTTGGTGACCATGTAGGCCGCGAAGTAGATGACCTTCTCGAGATCCTTCGGAGCGATGTCCAGCAGGTAGCCCAAACGAGACGGCACACCCTTGAAGAACCAGATGTGGGTCACCGGAGCGGCAAGCTCGATATGGCCCATGCGCTCACGACGCACACGGCTCTTGGTGACTTCCACGCCACAACGCTCGCAGACGATGCCCTTAAA
>OBLG01000927.1_pt1 | contig 26307 bp, 24 predicted proteins | sample 1517451 | NCBI WGS metagenome assembly OBLG01 (sample SAMN04571694, study PRJEB22368) | human gut metagenome | biome: human gut; material: stool | host: Homo sapiens | place: Luxembourg | collected 2012-06-29
CCTGGATGCCGAGCAGGAATACGAGGATCTCTGCAACAACCTCGGCGGTTGCTATATTGACCTGATGTCGGGGGCGTTCTTGATCAACCCACTGGAGCCGAAAGAATGGTCGGACAACGCAAGCGAAGCCGATGCGGACAGCCCGGAAGCTTTCCGAAAATCCACAAGGCTTTCACAGCATATCAGTTTTCTCAAGGACTTTTTCCGTGTCTACAAAGACTTCGATGATGCGCAGATTGACGCACTTGAGATTTTGCTGACAAGGCTCTACGGCAAGTTCGGTATTACAGACAATACCGATTACGATAAACTGACCTCAGACGACTATCCTGTGATGGCTGATCTGTATGCCATTGTGGAAAGTGAATATCAGCGATACGAGAAAGGTTCAAAATCCTTGTTTACAGAGGATTTGCTTCGGGAACTCTGCCTCGGTCTCCATTCCATGTGTGTCGGTGCGGAAAGCAAGTTCTTCAACGGGCATACCAACATAAGCGATGACCGTTTCATCGTGTTCGGGGTCAAAGGACTCATGGAAGCCAATATGAAGCTCAAGAATGCGATGCTGTTCAACATTCTCTCGTATATGAACCATAAGCTCCTCACGAAAGGCAATACGGCAGCTTCCATCGACGAGCTGTACCTGTTCCTTACGAACATGACAGCAATCGAATATATCCGCAACGCTTCCAAACGAGTGCGAAAAAAAGATTCCTCGATTCTTCTGGCGTCTCAGAACATCGAGGACTTTTTATTACCGGAAATCAAGGAGATGACAAAGCCCCTCTTTTCCATTCCGACGCATCAGTTCCTCTTCAACGGCGGCAATGTCAATCCCCGTGATTATATGGACGCTCTGCAGCTCGAGGAATCGGAGTACGACCTCATCAAGTACCCGGAGCGCGGCACCTGCCTTTTCAAATGCGGAAACGAAAGATACCTTCTGCAGGTCATCGCTCCCGAATACAAAGCAAAACTGTTCGGCAATGCGGGCGGACGCTGATTCAATATGCATGAAAGAAGGTGATTGTCGCAGTTGGCGCAGTTGTGGCAAAGGTCGCAAAGAAAGTCCTTGCGATCCTTGCCGGAGATAAAAACGGACGGAAGTTCCTCGGCTATGTGGTCGGAATCGCCCTGTTCATTGTACTGCTTCCCGTCATAGCCGTGTATAGACTCTTCGGCTGGATGGCGGGTGGCGGTGCTGCAGAGGTTATCGACTACAATGTCGTTTATGAGTATATTCCCGCCGAGCAAAGAGCGGCAATGGAACAGTATGATTCCGAACTTGCTACCATTCAAACCGTGTTTGCCGAGAACGGTCTCGGTGCTGCGGATATCTCAAAAGCAAAAACCATTTTCATCTCATGCCTAACCGGAAAGGAAACCGAGGAAGACTTCTATCAGCGGTATGCGGATTGCTTCCTCTTGCAGAGCGAGGAGCAAAGCTTATGGGATCTGATCTCTTCTGCTTTCGGCGTTTCCTTCTCGGATGAGGAAAAACAACAATTCAATAATCTGTACGGAGGATAAACATGAATTTCAAAGCAAGATTTGAACGCAAAGAAAACACCCCCGATGTAAGCGAAGCAGATATCGTCGGCGTTACGGAACTGAGTCGTGAACAGTATTCCCGTTTCTACGGTCAAATGCTGAATGACTATAATTTCATCGCCGATTACGCAAACGAAACCTACGATGACGGTGAAAGAAAGCATTGCCTTCTCGTTCTGTGTGAAGGCGATGATGACGGAATTCTCATCTGCTCGGAAGGATCGGCATATGCGAGATATTCCTCCTACCTGCCGAAAGCCCGGAAGATTCTTGAAGATGGGATCCGATGCGTAGCAGATCGGATGATCAAAGGCAGGTTCGGTGACACAGGCAAAGGCTCGTGGGTGATCGGCTTCGACGACATCAAGGAACACTTTGATCTGACCGTCTCTCCCACCAACGGCATCGGCGAGATGCTGATTGATGAACTGGAACGGCGTGAGGAAATCGACGAGATCATTGCAACCGAAGATTGCATGGAGATCACGCAGTTCCTCGACAACTGCCCGGAGGGGCTTTCGGGTACGCAGAAACTGATGACCGTGTTCTCTCTCATGGGATGCAACCTCGAAGATGTCCATCTCATTGACCATGACGAAGAACATGAGGTTGCCACCATCGTGGAGCTGAATCAGGACACGCTGACCGAGGAAGGAAAAAAAGAGTGGGCTGATGTTCTCTCGGCAAAAGTGGTGCGTGTATATGAAGGCAGTTACGGAACGCAGATTGAAGTGACGGGTTGCCCTGCACACCGTCTGCGGGATTTTTCTTTCGCACTTGCCGGGTATTGCTCCGAGGAGGATTGGTCGAAGTGGTTCAACGAATCGACTGCCAATACCGAAGCGCCGACGATGGGAGAACAGTCATGAGGTATCGCGGATTCAACATCGTTTTTACCTATGCAGATCATATCAGTAAATTTGATCCGTCGAATCGCGTGTGGGGACAGGCACCCGGCTATTACTGTGAAGTATTCTCAGAAGCAGATGACTCTCTCTGCAATCCGCTCGATAATTTTGAATTGATTCTCGGCGACAAGTTGCAGACGCTTGACGAGGATGAAGTGGAGGACTGGATCACCAAGATCGCCGACAAAGAGATCGACGAGTGGAGATGCAATGAAGCGGTTACTACTGCCGAGCGAAAAAATGATCTGGTCGGTCGCCTTGTCTCTTTCCTCGGCGAGAGCGAACAAGGTGCAATGCTCTATGATACACTTCATGAACAGATCGGGATGACGGATGATGAAATCCGGGAGTGTGGGTTTCGTTCTCTATCGGAATACTTTGACAAACCCTCCTATGCACAGACGATTGCGGAGTGGCTCGTAAAAGTCGGAACCGAGAATACCACTTCCTGCAACATGATCATTGGCTTTGAAAAGGTCAATGAAAGATATGGTGTGAATCTGTACGAAGATGAGTTTCTCTGCGATGAGATCGTCGAACAGTTATATCAACATGAGGCAATTCTCGATGTTGTAACAGATGAAAATACCTTCGACATGAACTTCGGATATCTGTATTGTCCCTATGCCGAAGAACATGAAGAACTTACTATGTGAGAAAGGAAAAGCAAATGAAACAAGTAAACATTCAGTTCGCTTATGACGATGAAAGGCTTGAAGCGCTTCGCATTTACCTTGCGGAGAGTGGCAGTACAATTGAAGACGAATTGACCGCGGCACTCGATGCGGTGTATAAGAAGACCGTGCCGAGTCAGGTCAGAGCGTTCCTTGACAAGCGTTCGCAGACAGAGCCAACCAAGCCCAAGGGTAAGCCTTCAGGCGCGGGAGTGAACGCTTCAAAAGGCACGGACGACAAATCGTCCGTGCCGGAGCCAAAAGCGGTTTACGGGGCTTTTTGAGCCGATGTGAAAGGAATCCCTGAAAGCCGAAATGAGTAAAAAAGCGAGAAATGGGGGTGTAAATTGACGGGAGGAACAGTCAGATGCAAGGTCGATTTTCAAGCAGGAGAAAGAGTCCGGGCTAAGCCCGACCTCCTTATCACTTCGGACGGCAGAGCCGACCGCTTTTACACAGCTTTTCACCCCACTTTCTCTCTTTTTCAGACTTCATTGTTCATTTTGACACGATAGGCTAAAAATCAAAAATAAGCAAAAAGTATAGGCTACAGCTCGAAAAAGTGCCGATAATGCAAGCACTTCCTTGCGGGCTATGCAATCCAAGAAAGGAGTGATCGATATAGCAGAAGAAAAAAAGAAAAAAGACAGCTTTCGACTATACGCCGACTCTTCAGTGCTTGATCTTGCCCGGCAATGGTACAAACAAGATAACTGCAACAGTCTCAGCGAGTACATTTGCAAAGCCATTGCATTTTACAGTGGCTATGTTGCCAACGAAAAGAATCCCGAGTATCTTCCGAAGGCAGTCATATCAACGCTGAAAAGCATTGTCCGTGAGAGTGAATTTCGACAGAGCCGACAATCGTACAGAGTTGCGGTTGAATTGTCGCTTCTGCTCAATATCATAGCCGCGTCAAACAAGTTCCCTCCCGATGAGGTGCGGGCAATGAGAGAAACATGTGAGGATGAAGTCAAACGGATCAACGGAACGATGCGATTGGATGAGGCAATTCGATGGCAAGACTCGTAACCAAGTTCAAATACTACAAACCGCATCACGGAAAAAACCTTGGTGGATACGCGAAGTACATTGCGCTGCGCCAGGGAGCAGAGTTTCTGTCGGACAATAAAAAGGGGCTACCTTCAACGATAAGTCAAAAAGAATTGATCGAAAAAATATTAAAAGATTTTCCCGATTGCAGCGAAATGCTGGAGTACGATGATTACATCAAGAATCCAACGGCTGAGAATGCCTCGGAGTTTTTGTTTCGGGCGATGGAAGATAACTTTCAGGCGGCGACAAGCATATCTACCTATGCTGACTACATTGCCACCCGCCCACGGGCTGAAAGAATCGGTGAACATGGTCTCTTTTCCAACGAAGGAAATGAAATTGTTCTCTCACAGGTGTCCGATGAACTGAATCATCACGAAGGAAACATGTGGACTATGATCGTCTCTCTGCGCCGGGAAGACGCGGAACGGTTAAGTTTTGATAACGCATTCGCTTGGCGTGAACTTCTTCGGGCACACACAAGTGAACTTGCCGACGCACTCAAGATCCCGCTATCCGAACTAAAATGGTACGCAGCCTTTCACAATGAAGCGCATCACCCGCATATTCATTTGTTGGCGTACTGTGATAATCCGAGTGTAGGATTTCTTACGAAGCAGGGCGTCAGAAATATGCGTGCCGCACTCGGCAACGCTATTTTTAAAGATGAATTGCAATTTATCTTTGAAAAACAGACGGGATATCGTGATCGGTTGAAAAAGGATTGGAACGCGCTCCTTGAAGAAATCCTTCGTAGGACTTCCGAAAGCACATACGGTAATTCCGAAATCGAACAAAAACTCATTCTGCTTTCAGAAAAACTTTCCCGCATCAAAAGGAAAAAAGTGTACGGATATCTTAAAAGAAATGTGAAGGATATAATCGATTCCATTGTTGATCTCCTCACAGAAAACGAAAACATATCGGAGCTGTACAACCTTTGGTACGAGAAGAAATACGAAATCCTCAGAACATATACTTCGGAAATGCCGCCAAAAATTCCGCTGTCACAAAATAAAGAATTCAAATCCATCAAGAACGATATCATACGGGAAGCGATGAAAATTCATGAGGACAGCGGTCAGACGACAGCTGATTCACCGAAAATTTACACACCGCATTCTCCGAACACGACCGTAACAGCATCTGCGGTCACTCATCTTTTCAAAAATCTCTGCAGCATATTTCGTGATAAGATCGATGACCGCAAGCAAAAATGCCAGCCTACTATCGACAGACGGCAGAAAAAAGAGATCGAGGAAAAGAAGAATGCAGAGATATCTATGCAGTAACGAAAGGAGTTTTATGCCATACATTCTGTTTTCGGAGCATGAAAAGCAGTCCACAAATGCTTCGGATATTTGTTCCTTCCTCTCTACTCATGGGCAGGAAGTAAAAAGAAGCGGACGAGAATATATGTGGGAGTCTCCATCGGGAAAGGTGTCGATCAACGGATCGGAATGGTATTCTCAATATGAGAGAGTCGGTGGCGGTGCCATCAGTTTCGTACAAAAATTCTTTGGAGCATCCTATCCCGAAGCGATCCGCTCTTTGCTTGGAAGTAATGTCGGACAAGCAACAACAAATCTGAACAAGAAAAACAAAAGAAACAGTATGAATGAAACACAGACCGCACTCGCATTACCCGAAAAAAGTACAGAGATGCGTCGACTTTATGGATATCTTCTAAACGAACGCTGTCTTGACCGTGACATTGTTCATGCCTTCATTCACGATGGACTACTTTATGAAGACCTGCCGAACCACAATGCAGTTTTCGTGGGAACGGACGAGAACGGCAAACCCCGTCATATTCAGAAACGCTCCACGAATCCGCAGTCTGACTATAAAGGCAATGTGTCGGGAAGTGATATTTCCTACGCTTTTCATTATGTCGGCACATCGGACAAGCTATTTGTCTTCGAAGCTCCGATAGATATGTTGGCGTACATTTCGATGAACAAGCGCGGGTGGAAACAGCATTCCTATACGGCTTTGTGTTCGACCGCAGACTGTGCGGCAATCCGAATGCTGAATACATATCCGAATCTGAAAGAGGTTTATCTCTGCCTTGACCACGACAGTGCCGGAATCGAAGGTGCGTATCGAATTGCCGAAAGCATTCACAATCTGGGTGAGTATTCTGTTTGGAGAAAAATGCCGAAGAACAAGGATTGGGACGAGGACCTGAAACAGTATCACGGCAAGGATGCGCTTCCGTGCTCCGAGCATAAAAAGATGCGTATGTTTCTTCAAAAATGTTCGGAGTATCTGACACGCAATTGTCAGGAAACAAAGCTTTGGAAACATATTGCGGACTCACGGGGCTATGCAGTAGACAATACGCTTGCCCTGCTCCACTCGGAAATCGATAAAGCCGAGAATGCACTTGATATCGCCGGTACGCAGGAGCATCTGAAAAACTGTGTCATCGGCTGTATTGCTTTTTGTTACTGTAAGGACGAGCAGATGGAATATCCTGCGCTGTTCAGTCATTGGGCAAATGCTCTTCGGGCGATGTACAAGCCGCACAAAGATACCGGAAACAGTGCGGAACAGTGGTCAATGTTGAAGAAAAACCTCGCTGCATTAGAGAAAAATCTGAACAGAGTCTCTCCTCTTACAGAGTCCGAGGTCAATGAACAAGAGAAAACTGTAATCACATTTGCCTTCGATTGCATTCGGCTTTGTGCCATTATGGAAACAGAACAAACCGAACAATCACTGATATTGAACCTTGAATAAGGAGTACCATGGAAGGAATAACAACACTCATTTCGGCAGCCGCCATCATGGGCGGTATTTTTATTGTAATCTCATCAATGTCATACCTGTTCTCTCTTCGTCAAATCAGAAATAAAACTACTGGCAACGGACAGCATGGTACGGCGCGTTGGGCTTCCAAGCGAGAGATACACAAGACCTACAAAGTAATTCCGTTCGAACCGCAAAAATGGAGAAATAACGAAGAAACACGTCCGACCGAGCAAGGAATCATTGTCGGATGCGAAAGTAAAGGGGGCAAAACCAAAGCCTTGGTGGACAGCGGCGATGTTCACTGCATGATGATTGGAGCCGCAGGCGTCGGCAAGACGGCGTTTTGGTTATACCCGAATATTGAATACGCCTGTGCCTCGGGGATGTCCTTCATGACGACCGATACCAAGGGCGACATCATGCGAAACTATGGCTCTATCGCAGAAAAGTATTACGGCTATCGGATTTCTGTCATTGACCTGCGCAATCCGATGCGCTCACACGGAAATAACCTTCTGCATTTGGTCAACAAGTATATGGATCTCTATGCCTCGACCGGGGAGCTTCAGTACAAAGCCAAAGCAGAAAAGTATGCTAAAATTATTTCCAAGACAATCATTCTCTCGGGCATGGAAGGAGGCAACTTCGGACAGAATGCGTATTTCTATGATGCCGCCGAGGGACTTCTGACAGCCTCAATTCTCTTAGTGTCAGAGTTCTGCAACCCCAGGGAAAGACACATTGTCTCGGTGTTCAAAATCATTCAGGAACTTTTGTCGCCGGGAAAAGGTCGCAATCGCAATCAGTTTCAGGCGTTAATGGAGAAGCTCCCTGCTGATCACAAAGCAAAATGGTTTGCGGGTGCTGCGCTTAACACGGCGGAGCAGAGTATGGCGTCCGTTATGTCGACGGCACTTTCAAGATTAAATGCGTTTCTTGATTCGGAGCTTGAAGCCATCCTTTGCAATGACACGGAGATTGATGCCGAACGCTTCTGCAATAACAAATCCGCAATCTTCATCATTATGCCGGAGGAGGACAACAGCAAATACTTTATGATATCCCTGCTCATTCAACAGCTTTACCGCGAAATTCTCGCTGTTGCCGATGAAAATGGCGGTAAACTTAAGAACAGAGTTGTGTTCTATTGTGACGAGTTCGGAACACTTCCTAAAATTGAATCTGCCGAAATGATGTTCTCGGCATCCCGGTCGCGTCGTGTATCTATCGTACCGATCATCCAGTCCTTTGCGCAGCTTGAAAAAAACTACGGCAAGGAAGGTGCGGAGATCATCATCGATAACACACAGTTGACGGTTTTCGGTGGATTTGCTCCGAACTCGGAGTCTGCACAGACGCTTTCAAAATCGCTCGGCTCAAGAACTGTTCTCTCTGGCTCTGTCAGTCAAAGCAAGAACGATCCGTCACGATCTTTGCAGATGATGGAACGGCCGCTGATGACTCCGGACGAACTCAAAGCCCTGCCGAAAGGTACCTTTATCGTAACAAAGACAGGGTTTTATCCAATGAAAGTTAAACTAAAGCTCTTCTTCAAATGGGGGATTCAGTTCGAAAAACAACCGTATTCCGTCCCGCTTCGGGTTTCATCCACCATTGAATATGCAAGCCGTGAGGAACTGCTCGAAGCAATTAAAGCTAAATATTCGCCCGAAGAATCAAAGGATGATGACAATTCCATCCCGGAAGGCAGTATCTGCGTACAAGAAGAAATGGTCATGCAGCGTGATTCGGATATGCAAAGTCCGAAGCTGAACATCAATCCACACAGGCAGGAGGCAAAGGAATGAGCTACTACGAAAAAATCTATCGTGACAGCGAACTCACGAGCCGGGCATCAAATGTTTATAGGTACCTTTGTGACAGAGCAAACGCGGACGGTCAATGTTGGCCGTCCGCGCGCACAATTGCTATGGATCTGAAAATATCCAAGTCGACCGTCAAACGGGCAATTGAGGATCTGAAGCACTGCGGATACCTTTCAGTTGAGCGCAGATACCGTAAAAACGGTGCAAACAGTTCTCTTTTGTTTATGCTGAAGGATTTTTCAAAGCGCCGCACAACAACGGGATAACTCTGCCTGTTGGGTGGCCTATGGGTGAGGTCATTGTGGACCCACAATGTGAAAATAACAGAATAACATAGTATTTTCATGCGGAAAAGAAACCATTCTAAAAATTACAATATTCCGCAAACAATCTAATGGATTTTATAAATCTCATAGTGTATTTAATTATCATATCAAAAACCGTAAACTATAAGATTGAAAATAATCTAATGGAGAGTAATAACGTATGCCGAGAAGAAAAATGGACGATCAGTTTCCTCGTTTGTCTGGAGAACAATTTGGCAAAAGATTAAGACAAATCCGAGTGAATAAAAATATACCTATCGCAACTGTTGCGGCAAAAATAGGTGTAGAAGAGACGTATATACCCCAACTGGAACGTGGAGCAAAGCTTCCGAGCTTTGATACTCTGATTTATCTTGCAAATGTATTAGGTGTAACACCGGATGAGTTACTTTGCGATTATGTAGAAGCAGAAACGGCGACGGTACCTAATAACATTGCCAAGAAGATGGAAAAGCTGAATCCTAAGCAACGTCGGCACGTCGAAGAGATGGTTGACTGCATGATTGCATATATGTTAGAGGGTAAATAATATAAATGATTCTGGCATATATTCAGTCGATAGAAGACGATAACAAACGGCGGATCGTTGAAGACATATACGATCTGTATTACAAACACATGACAGCGTGTGCATTGAATATTCTGAGGAACTACCACGATTCTCAGGATGCGGTTCAAGATGCTTTCTATAATATCACAGCCACATATGAGCTGTTTGCAGATGCAGCAGCTCCGGCAACAGCGTCATTGGTACATATTTACGTGAAGAATACCGCCATCAATATTTATAACAAGAACAAACGACATTCGAATGTCGCAACGCTCTGTGACAATATTGAGGAGGTTGCCAAAGATATTGTCGATGAAGATGCTGATGTGCAACGCATTGTGATTGACAATGAAACGACAAAGATCATCAGCGAAGCTGTGGATAAGCTGGACGATATGTATAGAGACCTAATCATAATGAAATATTACTACCATATGAGGAACGTTGACATTGCTCAAATTCTGAATATCGATAGCAATAAAATCAACAGTCGCATATTCCGTGCTAAGCAAAAATTGAAAGAAATTTTAGGAACCGAAGTATATGAAAGAATTACAAGGTAACATAATGGATGTTTTGATCAGTGCATCCTTGTACCGAAATGTCTCAAAGGACGCAGAGGCATTCATGAGTTTAGATGTAAGTGAGATCAAAGATAACCTGCGAATAAAGAACAGAATATTGCATAGAGCAAAAAGAAAGCGAACCACATCGTGGATTGCGACACTTCGTATAGCGGCAATTGCCTGTCTGATTGCCATTTCTATGGCATTTACAGCTTGTATGTGCATACCCGAGGTGCGCAAATCAATGTGGAATGCGTTTGTAGAGTGGTATGATGATCACATCAGCGTTCACTTTACTCAGAACAAAAACGAAGAAAATACAGGTAGCGAGAATAACAACACTGATACGCAGGAAGCACCAAATAGTATTCAGAAAAGAGCTTTTGCATCATATGTGCCTGAAGGATGTTATCCTGAAGGGAGTGAAGCAGGTTCAATGTTTACCGACGTCTTTTATTATGACCGAGAAGGAAATATGAAGTTTAGACTGATGCAGACTATTCTCGGTGAAGATGAGGACAATATTTTATTAGATAACGAAAACGATCCGATAACTACGATGTACATAAACGGCAATGAAGGAATACTCGTTGAGTATCCTGATGTGCCGGGACTGTATTATCTCGTATGGCAGGATGAGTCCTACCAATATTCATTGTATGGCTCCTTTGAATCCAAAGAGGAACTGATCCGAATAGCCGAAGGGGTAAAAGTTAAATAACAGTCGATGGGTTGTTAAAAAACTCATTTTGAGTTTTTTAACAACCCATCCTGTCTTTTATTGAATTTTATCTGAGGAAATATCGTTTCCGTCTTTCAGCATTAGTCCTCTTTCAGATAACCATTACGTATCAATTTTTTAGCAATGGCACGCCAGGTTTTGGACCGATGTGCCCTTTTTGCGGCACAAACAGCCAACACAACATATCCGACGAGAAAAGCTACAACGACAAAGCCAACCGCGACAAACAGCCCAAAATCCTCATCCTGTTTTAGTGGCGAGTCGGTAAAAAGTGAATACAGGAGGAATGCCGCGATTCCGGCCGCAAGCACGATACAAAAAATGTACAAAAACATAACTGTGCTCAAGCGATTCACCGATTCACTGAATTTACGAACGGATTTATCTTCTGCTTTTACTTTTTTATCGGGGGCGACAGTGTCGTTCGAGTGATCCCCTGAGTCCTTATAATTTTTTATGGCTGACATCAGTTCCGGTCCACCTCTCATGTAGTTATAGATTGTTATTTTTTTCTTAGATGTTTTGATTACGGTATCCATATCCACATCAACGGATAGGATCTCCCTATAGGAGATAACCGTTTTCTTTCTAAATAAGTTCCGGCAAGTCATACTTGTCTTGCTGAAGAATATGCGGCTGTTGAAATAGCCGAGAATCATCAGTGCTGAAAGCACACCGATGGCAAGGAAAACCCAAGCCGCGGTAAATTCGGACTTGAGGATCATAAGCACAGTCAGTGCAGCAAACAAAACAAATCCGATGATTCCGATCACAAGAAAGATCGGATGCAGCTTTACCATATTTTTACCGGTCGGCTTGTCCTGATTGGCAGTGACGAAGATAACGACAAGTACAGCTAAATAAATGATTCCCGAGGTTATAATTGTTTGTAACATTGTAGTCCCGCTTTCTTATTCTTAGTAGCTCCCCTTGCCCAGTCACTTAAATGTGACTGGGCAAGGAATAATCATTCTTGATAGTGAAGAATTCAGGAGGCAAGAGGAACCATATTCACAAAATCTATTCACACCAATAAACCTTTTTCAGGTCCTCTTCAAATTCGTCAATACGCTTGAATGCCTTTTTTTGCGAATATTATCCAAAGCTCTGGCGATCGTATCCCATGCCATCTGCTTTCGCGTAGCTTCGCTTGCTTTTCGGACTTCTGTGGAATCAATCCATAGACGCATATCGGCATATTTGTTCTTGCGTGAAATATAGTTCCGCTCTTTGAGAACATTTTCGCTAATCATCTGTTGCGTTAAACACACGAAAAAAATCCCGATGCTTTCTAACTCTTCGCCTGCATATTTGTTCGAGTAAATATCGTTGAATTTTTTCTCTATCGGATTGGTGATTTTTAATATCAAATCACCAGCCGATGTGTACAGCTGCTCACAGCTTATAAACAATAAACTACTCACAATTTTGCTCCTTATATCTAACAGTTACCAAAAAGATTTATTTACCGGAGGAAGATAGCCATGCCTGTTATAGTAATTGGTTACCATCTTATGTTGCCACGTATGCATCTCTGCTTTCGTCCCAGATTTCACAAATTTCATTTCAGCATTTATCGAGTTCAAATATTTTCTGCTATATCGCCGGTATCCCCGGGTAGTTTCGCCGAATTTCAATACTTCTCCAGTATCCCTATCTTTTAAGACATATCCCTTTGCCGGCTTTGACGTGTTCAAGGAATTCCCATGTTCCGCACCACATTTGTTGTGGGTCCAAACAGACGACTCTCCGACATGATAAGTATGATAGTCCTCAACCTCGAAGTTATATGTCGTTTCCGGACTTTCCAGCAGCTCATGCTGAACCTGTTCGACAACAACATACTCGCCATTGAGCATGACGAGAATATCACCGGCTCTGAGGTCAATTGCGCTTGTCCAACCCTTGACAGGAGAATAGAACGGATGCATCGGTGTACAGGTAATCTCCTCATCGGCTACCTTTACACGGAACCAAACTTATAAGATACGTAATCCCCCGGATTTTAAGTGACCCCCTGCCCAAACTATATCAATGTAGTTTGGGCAGGGTAAGTTTAGATACTTTTAAGGGAAGTACTCGCTTCTTAACAACACCAGTGAAATAAAAACTTACTTATTCTGAACGGTAGAGCGTCCAACCTTTCATATGGATTAGTCACGCAAGAAGTTTATTCCTTAAAAATCTTACCTTTTCCACACCGGCATCGAATATTTCCATAATATCTCGATGGCATTCCCGAAAATATTTCTGTCGTTTCGTGGGGCACATTTTCACTCAATAAATTGATTCATCTTCCAGTTATTTTACGATTTTAATGACTGTCGGTGATCAGTTTGATCATTTCTGAACTGATATTCCGTATCCTTTGGGCAAACTTGATACCAGAAACGCTTGTCATTTCTTGAAGAATGTCGAGCGGAGTAGCTGGATTTTCTGCAATGCTTAACAACCACATACTATCGGCCTTATGATTTTCATATGCTTCTTTTATCTTCTCCGTATCGTGGGTATTGCTCAACATGAAACACGCAAGATGATCGTTGGCAATTTTTCTTATTGCAAAATTGCAGCTTTTAGCACCCAAAGCTATGAGCAACTTCCACTTTTCGCCGTACGGATAGGTTGTCACCATATATTCGTAAAGATTGATGCGTTCTACAACATAAGTTTCAATAAAACGGACAAATTTGCTTTTTGAACAATCATCGCAACGATATCTGTCTGCAAGAGTGAACAAAGGTTCGTCATCAAAGGTGCTGTATTTTATTAGCCACTTATCAGGAAGTTGCTTGTGGCATAGTGGGATGGATCCCAATTCATTCTGATAAAAATAGGATAATGAACTATCATTGAAACTATCGCTTGACAAATACGGGATCAATGATTCCCAAAAATCTTCTTTTTGGGGATTATGATCCATTGCCAAGATCACATTGCTTAACAAAAGCGAATCAACCGTTATCTGATTGCAATTCTGTGCAGCAATGATTACATTTTCCAAATCGGCATTATCAAAGCACGGCGAATTGAACCAACCGAGCACCTTTTTCGAATCATCCGTTTTACTCATGTTCTCCTAATTTCCCTTTGAATTTGTTTAATTATCCTCTTGATAGTTTTAATGTTATTTCTCACGACAGCGGCCTGCTTTGGAGATAGTTGAGGATAGCCCTTGACAGGATATCCTTGGGGACCGATTTTTGTACTACTTCCGCCCCCCTTTACATGCAGGTGGACTGGGTTTCCATGGTCATTGGGGTAATAAGATTCAATGGTAACGCCATTTTCCTTTATAGGCAGTTTTTTATCACATCCGGTGTTGTGTACCAAAATACTACCATTACCAACATAATAAGTATGAAATTCATCAACCCCGAGGTTATATGTTGTCTCTGGACTTTCCAGCAGCTCATGCTGAACTTGTTCGACAACGACATACTCGCCATTGAGCATAACGAGAATATCACCGGCTCTGAGGTCAACTGCGCTTGTCCACCCCTTGACAGGAGAATAGAACGGATGCATAGGCGTGCAGGTGATCTCTTCACCGTTCACCTTTACATGAACCCATTTCTCGGTCTCATTCCGGAAGGTCTGAACAACTTCCTTGAGTGCTGTCTCGGCAATAAGGTTTAATCTAAAATTACTTGTCCTTTGTCCCTTCTGATCGGGTTCTATCGTATTTTGTATTGCGATTGACATCATATTGGGCGCCGATCACGATGAAAAAAGCGAAAGATTGTATTATATTAATCGCGAACGGCCATGTCAGATTACAACCGCTCAAGGGAAGTAACAGATACACAATCAATAATATAAGTTCGAATATCACATAAAGCAATTTTACTTTCATCCAAAAACAAAACTGTTTTCTGTATTCGGTAATATACGGGGACAAATATGACATCGTGATGTTTTTACTTTCCTTGAAAGGTTGTGATCTGCGTGTTTTTTTGCCGATGCTACATCCGGCGATAGACCATATGATTCCTCGTATCAAAGCATAGGTGCCCATATAAAACAAGAATGTAACAATAGCAAATACATAGTACAACCTAAAATCGATCATTAAGCAAACCTCGCAAACATTGATTTTGCTGAATTAATGCCGAGTCCTGTGAGTCCGGATTTTACAAACGCTTTACTGAGTTCTTTATATATTGGTTTACCGGCACTATTCATCATATTTTTTCCGTAGTAAGCAAATGCTTTTTTTACTTCTCCCGTTTTGAAAATGCGCTTTGTTAGTTGTTTGCCAAGTGTTACTGCGGTTTTAGCGTTGCCTTGACTTGCACCTGATCCGCCCGCGAGTCCGCATATGGCACCAATAGCCCCATCAATAAACATATCTCCCGCACTAAATTCATTCTTTTTCCAGTGGCTATGTCTATCCCTTGTTGGGCAGCATTTCCAGCCATTGCTATGGCCGCGCCACCAACAATTTGACCAACTAATCCAACCCCCGTTGCCGCTAAAGCTCCACTTGCAGCACCAGTTAATGCTGCTATTCCTACACCTTCCCAAACATTTTCTTTATTTTCAATAACATTGCAAATGAGTTTTGTTGCTCCTCCAATCATGCCCCCAATAACTCATCCTGCTACGATATGCCAAAAATCGCCACCATCATCATGGCGTAAGACAGGGTTGTTATCGCAGTATGCATAAAGATTCTTGTCGGTAAATGATGTGGGAGAAGCTGTAAGAACACTGCTTGTATCCGCATTCAAAAGTTACTATTAGTCAAAAGAACGCTTTTTGCATGTCAATCATTTCTTAATTCCGGATTTTTATAAATCGGGTTGAAGTCATCATCTAACTCCCATAACGTATGCCAACATACAAACCTATAATTTGCAGGAGGCAATGAAAAACATTTTTTCAACCCTTGCTTTTCAAAGCATTTCATAGCATAATCACGGGTAAACCGAGTCGGTAATTCTTTAATAATGCGTTCAAAAAGCACCACTTCATCCGGAGTCAAATGTAACCATGTTGTACTGACAGCAGGTCTGTCAACAAACGGAGACGAAGAGAATTTCTCATAATCCGCAGGATTCTCTTGGAAATAATTGTCTATCATTTTTGCGACATCGGCTGAAACCGCTTTACACCATTCGGAATCACAAACATCGGAACCCCGCATAAACTTCATTTTGGGGGTAAATCCTTTTTTCATCAAAACCCAAGAGCCTATTAGATCTCCTTTTTTTTGAAAAAAACCATTCTCATATTGGTAGTCTTCCTCTGCATATTTGGGTTTGATATCAATAATTTGCCAATAGCCTTTGCTGTATTGCGTGACCCAATCTCCGATTTTTAACACATTTTTATCCTCCGATTATTCCCAATATTTGAAGAAGCCATGCGTGATTGTTCTCCAATTAAACGAATGCGCCCTGAAATGCTCAGCTCGTGTCAAAAATTGAATATTGCTTGCATCTCCGGCAAGCGTCGGATAACCTTTAACACTTTTCATATGGTGTCCAACATAACCGCTAACTTTTCCCTTAGTCAACAACTGTGCCTGTTCATCCGGTGACCAAACCCTGGTAATTCCGCTTCCTCCGCTTCTAACATTTTCGGCCTCAGCTTTCCATGCTTTTTTCACTGCATTTCCTCTGCAAGAATTATGCGCCAGTACTGGATTTTCACCGACATAATAGGTATGGTAATCCTCAACCTCGAAGTTATATGTCGTTTCCGAACTTTCAAGCAACTCATGCTGAACCTGTTCGACAACGACATACTCGCCATTGAGCATGACAAGAATATCGCCTGCGCGAAGGTCAATAGCACTTGTCCAGCCCTTGACGGGAGAATAGAATGGATGATTCGGCGTGCAGGTAAGTGTCTCGCCGTTGGCTGTTACGTGAATCCACTCGGTAGTTTCATTTTGGAACGTTTGAACTACCGGCTTAAGTGTTGTCTCACCCGTCTCCGGATCAGTTACCCTCACATAATCTCCGACAGTAATGATTTCAATTGATAAATGTCCATCCTCGGATATTAGCCATTCTCAACCTACTGCCAAGTAATTTTGCCTGGTAGTAGATTGAGAAAAACGTTCTTAATATCGCCTAACCATACGATGCCGTCATATAAAGATTAATATTCTTCTCTGAACCTTTGAGCTGTTGAAATAGTGCTTGATTTCCCCTTGACAAAACAACACTGAAGTCCTCTTCTGCTAACACAAATGCCAGATTTTTATCTTACCATGAGCTTATTTCCTTCTAAAAACAGGTTGTACATCGACTGAAAATTCCCACCTCATGCAATCTGATTCTGTCAAATCTAAATCAGTATCACCGGGATATATTATAAGGTTTGATTCGTTCGTAGAAGAATAACTCAATATGATTGATTGAGGGCAACAAAAGCTAATCGACTCCAACAAACCGCAAGATGCAGGGATACTAAAATTATAATTATTTTTTTTAAATACAGAAAATATCCGGTTGCATTGCTCGTTGCTCATTTGGGGACAAATTATTAATATCGACGAAATATTGGAATAGAACCCTTCAATACCTGATGTACTTGACATTCCCCAATACACTTTCCCGTCAGGTGTAATATACGCATTTTCATATATTCCAACAGGTCGGTTTGACAATTTGCAAACCCCTTTATAATCGGATATCCTATTATAGCAGCCGTGCAACATCTGCATCCCATATATGTGGTATATATGATATGCGTTCAAATTGATTTTTGAGACAAGTGTTTCATCCCAACAAGATGGCGTAATCGCTGCCAAATATTCCTCTTTAAATTCATCATCTTCACTTTTGTATTGGAGTATATTCTCGCACGATAAGATGTAAAAATTTTTTCCTTTCTCTATTTTATATTTATTAAAACTATACATATTAAAATACCTCAAATATTAAAATACTCCAAAGGGTTTTAATACCAATAATGAATTCCGTTTCCAATTAATTTTCCGGCTTTATCAATAATACCAGCGTTAAAGTGTCTCGGAAGAGTTGCACCGTCTTTAAATAGATGACCGCCCAAATCGTTACGAATAAATTTATCACCATATTTTTCGAGCCGAGCAAACACAGTTCTCCCATCTTGACCTACCATTTTCACCATTTCTACTGAATCTGGCTTTTGTGACATCGGAATGTTTACGCTACGCTTGGCTTCTCTCATTGCCGCTCTTTGACCACACTTATTATGCACCAATACCGGCTCTTCGCCGACATAATAAGTATGGAAATCCTCAACCTCGAAATTATATGTTGTCTCCGGGCTTTCAAGCAGTTCGTGCTGTACTTGCTCTACAACAACATACTCACCATTGAGCATGACAAGAATATCGCCTGCGCGAAGGTCAATAGCACTTGTCCAGCCCTTGACGGGAGAATAGAATGGGTGAGTAGGAGTACAAGTGATTTCTTCCCCATCAACAGTTACGTGAACCCATTCCTCAGTCTCATTACGGAACAACTGAACAACTTCCTTGAGAGCAGTTTCACCGGTTTCTTCGTCAGTTGCCCAAACGAGATCACCGGGTTCAATATCCTCAATGGGAACAAGCCCATTCTTGGTCGCAACAAGAGTTCCGGCAATAAAACATTGGATCATGCCAAGTTTTTGACCGACAAATTGCATTCCGCCGGCCATTACACCACTTGTAATGCCTACCTTCAGTGTTTCTTTAAGAGAGGGATTTCTACCGTAAGCAATCTTTTCGGTAGCAGCATAAGTAGCCGCGCTAATCGTTCCTTGCACAACGCCTGTCAAAGCAGGAGCCATACACGGACAAGCAGCTGTGATTGCACCGCTTACAGCACCGCCTGCAGCGGAGATACCAACTGCCTTCCAGTTGATCTTTTCACCACTAACTGCCTGAGAAACAATGCTGGAGACTGCTCCGCCAATTGCACCAACTACAGCACCGATGGCAATATGCCAGAATTCACCGCCGTCATCGGTACGTGCAACGGGGTTATTATCGCAGTAAGCAAACAGATTCTTATCGGTAAATGATGTGGGAGAAGCTGTAAGAACACTGCTTGTATCTGCGTTCAGGAATCTGCCCCATTCCTGATTGTAGTAACGGCTTCCGAGGTAATACATCTTAAGGTCGGAATCATAGTAGTATCCACGGTACCGGAAGGGGTTATAGGTGTTGAAAAGAAGTTTTTCTGTTTCAGTTGCCCTGCTCGCAACCGAAATGGTTGCCATTCCCCATGCATCGTATACATAACCGGCAAGCCACGATCCGCTTTGGTTGTAGACGGCAACGATGTCCCCCTGCAGGTTCTTTTCAAACAGGTAGTCCTTGAACTCACCTATCGCATAGCTTTTTTCCCTGTATCGGATTCCTACGGGCGCATCGCTTTCATCATACAAATAAATCAAAGCATATGACTCAACTCCGTCAACATAAACCGTTTCCTTTACGATTTGTGTCCCGTTCAGCGTGTATTCGTGACGCCGGGTTTTTCCGGAATTGTCATCCGCGATTTCCTTTACAATTCTGCTGCCGGTATCATTGTAGCCGAACGAGATATGCCTACCTGCACCATCATAGAATGAAGAAAGCTGCCGACCATTCCAATTCAATTCGGAATTGCCTATGGTGATAGGATTTCCTATTGCATCGTATGTAATGGTCGTGGGAGAAGTTTGACCGTAAAAATACGTCAACAGATCCTTCCAGTTACTGTCGCCGTATGAGTAGGCATAACTGTTCAGAATCAAGTGGGTTGAATCTGTCGTGAATTCATACTTCCCGCGGTGTGTAATATTTCCCGCTTTGTCATAAGTGTATGTATATGTAAGTCCCAGAGGGCGGTTATCCTCGCGGATAAGCTGACCTAAATCATCATACTGATACTGATACTGGATGATTCCATACTGATCTGTGATTCGGATTATGTTTCCGTTGTCGTCATACGTGTAATTATACGTGTTGCCATGGATCCCGACTCGGGATACGAGCTGTGCGACTTGAAGCGAGCGAGCAGTTCCGTCACTTGTAAAGCCATAGGTCAATGTATTGGTTACTGTCCCGGAGGAAGTTGTCATAGTGACACTTCTTGCGGAAATACGTTCCATGGCATCGTAGGATGGCACAAATTTGTAAGAAACAGAGCCGGATGTGAGCGTCATTTCCGACAGATTGTTCTTGTCATTGTAGTTATATGTGTACTTCGTGACAAGGTTGGCGGAAGATGACGTAAGAGCGTAATCTTGACTGTGAGAGATCGTATGAATGCGGGACTGCTCATCGTAAGTGGTAACGGTTGAAGCCAAGTTTGTATTTCCGGAAGATTCAATGAATCCGGTCATACGATTTTGGTCGTCAAACTTATACCGGAATACGCGGTTGTTTATGTGATCGTTAAACTTACACATATTACCGTTAGCATCGTATTCATAAGAATATGCCTTCGTCTGTGTGCCGTTAATAGTATACCAAACTTCAGAAACTCTGTCAAGTTCATCATACACATAACGCACTACAAGACCGTTACCATATGTAGTAGTGGCAAGTTTGCCATTTCTCGAATTGTAAGTAGAACTGATAAGTGTATAGTTCCCTGCCTTAATACTTGTAGTATTACCAAAGGTATCATACACTAAGTTGTACGTTGTACTTTCGGTTGTAATCTGAGTCAGTCTGTCTTGAGAGTACACATACTGTACGGACTCAGCATTCGTGACTGCCGAAGGCGTGGAACTGGAGTAAGAAACAGGCTCGACAAGCGTGAGATTTCCGCTTCCGTCATATGTATATGCCATGCCGGAGCTTTGATCGGGATTGACTACGAATTTCAGTCTTCCGTTGTTGGAATCATAGAAATAGCGAGTTGTGCGTCCAAGCGAATCGACCTCAGATGCAACCGAACCAAAGATACGAGAACCGGATGTCACATTGTAGTTTGTGGTTGTAGAAATGATATTTGCAGGGCTTGTATCCACAAGAGAACTACCGCTATACTTAACTGTCCTGATGGTAGTATTGGTAATAAGACCATAGGAGTTGTATGTGTAAGTTGTTTTTATTTGTGGATTGAGAGTCGGAAGCGTACCGGTGTACTCACCCTCATACTCATAATAGACTTCGGAAATAATTCTGTCTTTAGAGTCAAAGGTGTAATCGGTCACTCCTTTGGTGCTTGTGATCTTTCTTGTCAGATTTGTGGAAGTGTTATTATCTGCATAGAAATACCATTCCTTGTAGTTGCCGTTGCCATAAGTCTTAGGCATACCACTTTCGTAATAGGTATAACTTTCCGCACTACCATCTTTAACCTCGACAACGGAAATGTTGTCAAAGTAAGCAGTACCAAGTGCCGACTGATAATCATAAACACAGCTTACCTTAATGGTCTTAACAGCACCGCCATCCGCGCAGACATCAAAGGTTCCGCTGATAAACTGCCACTGATTTGCAGGTGTGTTAGCAAAATCAAACCAGAAAGTCTTAGGTTCATCCTGATTGTAATAAGTGACATCAACCTTGAGCGCGAATTTACTCAAAGAGTTGGACATCTGCTTGTTAGCCTTAGCGAAGCCAGAAATCTTGTAGATTTTGGGCGTTGTCAGGTCAGTAGAAGAACTTGCACTAAATATATTAATCGATGCGCTTCGTGCGCTATCAAGACTGCCGACGATCTTAAGGGATTCGCCAAAGCGAGATGCCTCAACATCGGGGGCTGCAACAGTAACGTAAGTAGAATCACTTCTTGTCCAACGAATTTCGGGAGTAACCTTAACCAAACCGGATGCGTTAAGGCAGCAGTCCTCAAAATTACCAAGCTCGACCATATTATAGGCACTTACGCCAACACTCTTAGCGAGCATAACGTTGTCTACCATAATGGTTTGTGCCGTGGATTTTGAACCGGTAATCTGAATAATAATCTGATAATTCTCGCTTGTTGCTTTTACATCAAAGTTCAAGCTGGCAAATGCATATGCGCCGGAGGCAGCATACTCATCGACCGGAATAACCTCAGTATAGGTGTTATTTGCAGATTTTGCGATAAGCTTAACAGTAGCACCCGCACAATCATTGGTATTAATATTAAGTGACAGCGTATATGCGCCTTGGGTAAGTTTGACATACTGACAAATACTGCTGGTCACACCGCTTGTGGCAGAAATTGTAGCACCGTATTTACCGGTATATTTTGCAGCAGCGGATCTGCTTGCAGTACCGGAGGTATACCAGTAGTTCATGGCGGTACTGTTCTCAAATCCGCCATTCATAAGGTAGTTAGCAGCACTGTCGCTTACATAAGATGAAACACGAATACTGTTTTTCGATTCACTGTCCTCGTTAAATTGACCGCTGGAAGCACCATAAATAGTAGTGCCGTTAACATCCATTGAGTAAGCGGTAATTGTTCTGCCGGAGTTGTCAAATACATAACGAGTAATGATATCATCGGATGTGTTGATAACATCGTCGGTTCCGCTGGTTCTTACTTCGGTATAGTTATCATAGTAAGAGAGAAGAATTTGCTGACCGGTAGTAAGAGATGATGTTCCGGCTTTTTCGGTAATAGAAGTAACTTTTCCATTTGTATAGCCGTAATTTACTTCATAACCGGAGAGCTCGTCCCTTGCCTTGATCAGACGACCGGTAGAGTCGTAGGAATAGGTCGCGGTTGCATCGACAGTAATGTAAGAATTGCTACCATTCTGCATGAAATCAGCCCAGTTATCAACGAGTGTGCTGCCGGTCTGATGTGCGTAAACGATCTTGCGGAGATATCCGCCGTTATAGGGTGAGATGTCAGTGCCGTTATAAGTGGTAGAATAGTAAAAGATTGCAGCTTCCTGCGAGGATTCATTCAATATGCGGTTGATTTTTCCGCTTGCATTGTGAATGATCTTGAAGGAAGTAATAGAGGAACTTCCGTAAGGTACAAGAGATATTGTTGGATTTCTACCCCATGTGTTGGGGTTGAAAGAAATGTAGTTGCCGCTAACATCCGTAATCTTGCTGAGAACACCGCCTGCCTTCAGATATGACGAATCAGAGGTTGTTCTTGTAAAGGTTCGAACCGTCTTACTGGAATCGGTAATGGTGTAGGAAGAGCTATTGGCCTCCAAGGTCATCTGGAGTCCATCTTCATCTTTATACACAGTATTCCCACTCTTGTCAAGGCAAGGAGTAAAATAGTGCTCGGTTCCATCTGCATCAGACCATACATAGTACGTTACTTCAGTATTGTTTTCGCCCATATATGTACGTTCAACAATGGATTCACTCATGCTCCATTTGAATCCAAAGCCTGCAGCAGAGGCAAGATAAGGAACCTCGGAATTGCTATAAATATTTGTGTAATCGGCAATTGCAGCATTATAGGTAAGCGTGGGCGTGTAAGGCATAAGGCTGTCGGTGGTGCTCAGTGTACCAATCGTGAATGAGAGATCACCGGTAGCATTATTAACGTGCCCCGAACCTGCGATGCCTGCACTCTGAGAGGTAGTGGTCCAATAGTCCTCGATACCTTTCATATCCTTGTAGGAAATGACGAGCTTCGGACGCAGTCTTACCGTGATAGAATAGTCGTTAGAAGCAAATTGAATATTACGTGCAGAATAACCTTCGGTGCCTCTGTTGATATCAGAAATCGTTACGCCGTAGTTAGGCTGTCCTGCATACCAGTTCTTAACGATCGAAGTAATATTCCAAGTAAGCCAAGTGCTTTCGGTTGTATTGTTTGTTACAGAGACAACGCTAAAATCAGTATAACCATCGAGATCATAGTCGCCCCTGGGAGAGCTTGCAGTATAATCGTTCCAAGTCAGTGTATTATCCCAGTTTGTTGTAACTTGGAAAGCACCCATATAGGAGTCATAAGTACCCACCGGAACATCCAGGATTCTCAATGAAAAATCAGCATTGGTAATATAAGCATCATTGGGGAGAGTGGGGAGTGCGCTGGTTTTCCAATAAAGCTGTGTTGTATTACCGGCATACATATATTCAAGATTGTAGGGAGCGTAGTTTACCGAATAGGAATTGATATACGTGTCCGTTACGGTAGAACCAGAAGGAATATAAATAGGCGGGTCGATCGTAACAGGAAAGGCTCTATCATTTGCGTTCATCCATGCGGGATCAACGCTTACAGTAAGAGCGTAAGTCTTGTTACCGGTGGTCTTAAGAGAATACATCGAGAAGGACGAATCTGCATACTCCCCATTGGCATCATAGACAATCGGCGCGGGAATATAGTAAACCACTTCTTCCGTATTCGGGTCGAAAATTGAAACACTGCCATCCTCATTGAGTTTTGCCTCGAGATTGTTCAGTTTAATCGTAAAAGTATAATTATACTGATCCTTCTGCTTCTTTACAATGAGATTTTCCTTAATATTTCCGGAATTAATAATATACTGAAGATCCACATCGCTCAAAATATCTTCATAGATGATTTGAGAGGTGAGATTTTTAAGTGCCATCATTTTCTGAAGCTTGGATTCGTTCTCCGAATCATCTTCGGCATTGGTGATCTTTCCCTGGGTTTTCTTGATTGCATTGTCAAGACCCATAGTGATCTTATAATTACCGTCGTGAAGCGTGAACAAATTCTCGTTCCCTGTGATTTTCTTGGCAAACTTGATCTTCGCATTATTTGTGGAATATTCATTGCCTGAAGAGGAAAGAGAGTTATCGATATCTTGCCATTCACCGTTTTCGTCCAAATAGTGAACCGGCACATCGTACTGAGCCACAACGTATGAACCATCTTCAAGCCTAAAGTGTTTAACCGATTCATCGCGTAGTTCTTCAACTTCAAATGCCTCGCCTATTCTCTCGAGAGAATCATCAGAAGAAACATCCGACGATCCGAAATCAAAGGCAAACGAAGAAATGGGCAGTGCGGTCAGTATCATGAAAACTGACAAAAGCGCTGCAAGTGATTTGATTCCAAACGATTTCAATGTCTTTTTCATGGTATTTCCTTTCTCAATATAGTGGTTAGTATAAGGACGATAATCTACAAAGGGAGAGGATAAATTGGTATCTGTGTAGATTAAGCCGTTTTATACTTGGTTTGTGTTATTACCTCATCGACTCCGCCCTTGGTAACAACAAACGTATAATCGGCACGATAGTATGCACCATCAATGGGGTCGAACTTGCAGCTAAGCATAAGCGAACAGCTTTCAACAGTCTTATGTGCCTCGCCAACATATACCCAAGACGAGCCTACCTGTCTATAGACGTATACATCGCCTTGTATCTTATTGACGGTCGGATGTCCCATAACATAAGCTTCAGCATAACCATATCCGTCATCGGGAAATCCGATTTTGCATGAAACTGAACCTGTATTCTGCCAGCATGGAACTACCGTACCACCGGCAGCTGCAGCACTTGCCATGCTGGGGACAATCGCCAAGATTGCCACGATCGTTAAAATGAATGCGATTAATTTTCTTTTCATATGTTCCCTCCTTTTTCCTCTCCATTAGTTTATAACATCTCAGATCGAAAAAAATTTGCAAAATTGTCGAAAAAAATAATAAAAAAGGTCCTGCGGACATAATCCTGGACAGGGGGAAAGGAAGGGATTATGTACACAAGGGAGCAAAAGGAAAAGGCACTCGCAATGTATGATGCAACGCAATCCATCGCAGAGGTCATTCGCCGGCTGGGATACCCGTCGAAACAGGCGTTGTACACATGGATAGCAAATCGCGATAAGCCTTGGCAAAAGCCAAACGGTTTTCGCGGGGTCAACACCGCGGAACACCCGCGGCATCCGTCAGTGAATTTGAAATTTTCTGCAATCAGGGCTTGCTTTGAAGAAGGAAATGATGTACAATTAATATCAGCACAGATCGGATACAGCAGGGCAAGCATCTATGCGTGGTACAGACGGTATCTGAAGGAAGGACTGCTGGGATTGATGAATACGAAAGATCGAAAACGCGGCAAGCTGCAATCGCCGACTGATTCAGCGAACACCGCAATATCATCTTCTGATGAAGTGAAGCAGCTGAAGGATCAACTGTACGAAATGCAGATGGAAATCGACCTTCTGAAAGCAACCATTGATGTGCTAAAAAAAGACCCCGGCGTCAATCTGGAGAGGCTGAAAAACAGCGAAAAGACAGTGGTGATTGATGCCGTCAGATCCAAATATGCACTGTCAGATTTGCTGCAGCGAATGTCGCTCCCGCGGAGCAGTTACTATCTTTGCCGGGCAATTCAACGAAAAAGAGATAAATATCAGGGCATCAAAGAGCAAATCCGGGATATATTTACAGAGAACCGAGAAATATACGGCTATCGAAGGATTAAATCGGCAATGGAGAGGCTCGGCACTCGCGTTTCAGAGAAAGTCATCCGGCGAC
>OBLG01000959.1_pt1 | contig 25558 bp, 22 predicted proteins | sample 1517451 | NCBI WGS metagenome assembly OBLG01 (sample SAMN04571694, study PRJEB22368) | human gut metagenome | biome: human gut; material: stool | host: Homo sapiens | place: Luxembourg | collected 2012-06-29
GAAATTTACTATAATACCCATACGCCTCTAGCGTTATATCCTGTAACTCTTTTGCGCTTAATTTTGACAACTGCTCTGACGAACTAAATTGCTTATAAATACTGTTTTTATTTTCAACAATATAGCTTGCCAAATAATCATAAAAAGAAACTAATTTCAACCCCTCTAAATCTCTTTTTATTTTTAGATATTTGCTATTGGATTTTTTTGCTGTATCATCTACTATCGTAATTGAATTACATGAACAAACCTCTTCAACCATTGAGTATGTAACCTGATACAGTTTTAAACCATCAACATCTTCTATAATGTTTTTTAGAACAGACTTCTTGACATTACGCCTTGCCTTACTTGCTACACTATTTATTTCCTCTAAGATTTTGTTTTCAACAGCATTTGCCGCAGCCTCAGCCTCTTCCTGTCGAAGTTTTTGTCCTTCAACATCTGAATCTGCAGGCATCATAACCCTTTTTATCTCTGCAGATTGGATAAGTTTTAAATATGCACCGGCCTTTCCCGACTTCGCTGGATTATTTAATTTCTGAGATAATGCAGCTTTCTGACTTTCTATTTTTGCCATTATTACATTGATATCCGTTTCAGGTTTCTTGTAATCAACTCCAAGAATAATATAAAAATTTTCATCCAACCTATCTCTATTTCTCATCTATATGCCGCTCCATCCAAGAATTCTAATTCGTCCATTTATTTTCTAATTTTTCAGCAGAATAGTTCCGCACAATTCTTTTTCACCTCAGCCTTTAGCATGTCTATTATCTCATCCCGCTCCCATAATGGATTGAAATTCTTGCAAAGCTGAATGAGTTCTTTTGCTTTATCATGATTCATCTGCGTATCTATATAATCCTGTATTGCATAGACAACATCTTCTGGCAAACTATTTTTATCAGATTGTAAACTAATATCATATATTTGTTTTGAATTTTCATCTTCAAATAACACTTTATGATATCCTGACAACTGCGTCTGAACATCCTTTGTACCTGCTTGAAATTTACTATAATACCCATACGCCTCTAGCGTTATATCCTGTAACTCTTTTGCACTTAACGTTGGCAACTGCTCTGACGAACTAAATTGCTTATAAATACTATTTTTATTTTCAACAATATAGCTTGCCAAATAATCATAAAAAGAAGTAAATCCTAAGCACTTTAGATTTCTTTTTATCAACAAATATTTCCTATTATTCATATATATGTCACCCCATTCAAAAATTCTAGTTTGTCCATCTGTCTATTTGGGCATTCTTCAGCGGAATAATTTCATACAATTGTTTTTTCTTATCCAAAGCCTTGCACATTGCATCCAAATATTCCTCATATGAAACAGAATAATCAGATGGAGATGGCACATTTCCAAACATCTCACGGTATTTTTTATTTAATTCTCTACATTTTTTTCCAAATTCTACCTGATTCATTTCGTACCCTCCATTGACTTCATTGTTTCTTCATATGTATGAGGAAAATATTTCTTCAAAAAATCTAATGTCTCCTGATTATTCTCTGCCCTACATGCCATCATATTTGCATAAATCTCATTTTGGCGCCTATTTTTATAACACAGATACTCTGTTGAATGTTGATAATATGGAACTCCTTCATCCCAATAACGCTTTACAACATCTGCATTATTCATCCCCATTGATGATAAAATATCTGAAACATGTCTGTTATAGCACACATCCCCTGCAAATAGTTCATCTAGCATCTCCTGACGACGCTGATCCTCCATGCTGTTGAGAGCATCTGAGTTTACCGCATCTATATATTCTGCTCGCTGTGAATACCACCCTTGCTGCTCGTCAAGATAATGCCCAAGTTCATGTGGAAACACTTCTGCATATTCGTCATCATCATACTTTTCATTCATAAACACCTTATTGTCTCGATAAAATGATCCCTCGTTCTCTTGAGCAAATCCGACTTTAAGATTATCTTTATATTTATCAACAAATTCTATATATTGCGAATCCGAATTTTCAAATGCCTTCTCAACCGCAGATCTTCGCCACACTGGTATTTTTTCATAGAATTCAGAATCAAGTTCCGTATTTTCAGTAGACTCTCTGCCTTCATCTCCAGCTTCCTTATAGCCTCTGAAGAATTCAACATAATTCTCTGTGGTTCCATCACCTATGGATCTTCTAGTATCCTCGGTATTCTCACAATCCTCGTTTTTTTCAAAATAGTTCTTCATAACCACTCCATATATGAAAACTTATTTTATATTTGTTTCACAGTTTCATCGTCTGTTATTTGCAATCGCTTGTCCAATGCTGCTAAATCTTTGAACCATATTATGTGTATCAGCCAATATTGCATCTGTAGTTGCTAATCTATTTAGAAAGCTCTTATTAATTCCACTTCCTATTCCCATAGCGATTATCTCTATTCCCTCCTGTCTGCACTTATCAGCATACATCAAAGCAGTATCGGCTCCACACCACTCTCCATCTGTCATTACTACTATATATCTCATTGCATCATGACCCGACAGAAGTTGATATGCCTTTGTCATTGGCTCTTGCGTTCCGCCACCATCATTAAGCGTATTTAACACATTTTTTATTTCCTGTTTTTTATCAGTAAGTCCAAGTCTCTGATGTACATAACTTTCAAACTCAAGTATAGCCACCTTTGTGTATGCAAAATCTAAGTTGTTGATAAACTCAAGACCGGCATCCCTGACTTTATCCATGCTATTATACATACTTCCCGATGTATCCAAGCACATAACTATCTCCAATCCATTCGCTGGTCCTATTGGAGGTATTGAATCTGGATCAAGATCAGTCCAACTCATATCCTCAGGCAAAGTTTCGCTATGTACTGTTAGCATCTTGTTATTGTCTTTTTGAACAGCGCTGACTAGAACCATTCCGTCAAGTGTATATTCATATGTAACATCAATTATAATATCTTTATTCTTAGTAGCCTCTATTCCACCTATAACCTGTTTCTCAAGTATGACATTGTCTAACGGCCTATCATTCTCCCCCTGAAGAACATATATCTCTGTCTCTCCATTTCTCAGTGAACCAGCTTTTATCAGCGAAGGCTTCGTCACTTTTGTAGGTATAGCACTGTTTCTTTCTATCATTATATCGTTAAAAAAACGACTTCTATCTGGGGTAATCTGTAATCTTCCCATAGAGTGCGCTGTTACATCGCTAACTCTCCTTCCTCCTAGCGCTAAACCAACCTCATCTATTGCCCTACCGCCAATGGTAAATTCATTCTTTGAGGTTTTACCTCCAATACTAAATACCTTTTCTTCAGCCTGATTAAACATTTCCGTTTCCAATGCTGCACCTATAGCAACAGCTTCATCTACATTAATGCCTACTATTGGATCTTTGCCAGACATTTTTTTTACAAAATCGTGTACCATTGTCATTCTTGTAGAACCGCCTACAAGCAAAACACCATCTATGTCTGTCCATTCCATTTTTATTGACTTTAACAAATTATTGCAAAGCAATTCTGTTCTATCCATTAAAACTTCGGTTATATCATTAAATTCATCTCTAGTTACAGTATATCTACCTCTATTACCATTTGATAAAATCGAAATTGATGCAGATTCTCGATTTGACAAATCTTTCTTCAGTTTCTCAACTGCAACCAAAAGATCATATGGGCTATCCACTTCATCTAGAACATTCCCACCATATTCATCATTAAATTGGTCTGTAACATACATCAAAAGTTCGTCATCCCAATCTTTTCCCCCCAGCTTATGGTCACCATCAGTTCCCAGGGTTTCTATCCCGTTTTTATCTATACGAACTACTGTCACATCAAAAGTACCACCGCCAAGATCATAAACCAAATATGTTCCATACCTATCCTTGGTAAGTCCAAATGCTATTGCTGCTGCAGTCGGTTCATTAACAATCCCCAATACTTTCAATCCCGCCGACTCCCCTGCTCTTTTTGTAGCTTCCCTCTGATAGAAATTAAAATAAGCAGGCACTGTAATAATTGCCTCTGTAATTTTATCGTGTTCTGTTCTGTCCTCATTCATATCTGCTATCAATGCATTTAAAAACATTGCAGACAAATCTTCAGCACTGTATGTAGAATCATTCAATTTGAGTTTGAATGCTGTATTTCCCATTTCTCTTTTATAAAATGACGCTGTATCGCCTTCATTAAACTCCTGTAATTCCTTAGCGTCATCTCCATACTTGGCCTTACCATCTCTTGTAAAGCCTACCACCGAAGGCGTTATATTACTTCCATATTTATTTTTTATTATCATTGGTTTCTGCAAATTTTTATCAAAATATGCAACTGTAGAATATGTAGTTCCCAAATCTATTCCTACTCTCATTACCAATCTCCTCTCTCGTTATCATCCTCGTCATTTATATCTTACAAATTTATATACCCACACATGCCATCCCATAGCTATATCTATTTTTTATATTTTTTGAGTTTTCCCCATACATCAACATCCCCTTAACTATGTCACGATTCTATGCATAATATGCCAGATATGATTTTTGCAATTTTCTAAAATATTATCTTTATTGAAAAGAACCATTGAGGGCGTATGTAATTCGCCCTCATGATTCATTTATAATATATATTTCTTTATCGTCTTTCACCCAGCCTGCAAAACTTACATATTCTGGCTCAACCTCTATATCCATATATATTATCTTTCATGTTTACATTTACCTTATTTCATTATTCAACTACAAGATCCTTATGTTTCTCTCTCAATTCATTTACCTGCCGCTGTGTTAAGCCATCCTTTACCTCGAATACTCCAGTCACGACTCCGCCATTAGTGCAATCCCTACCTTCAAAAGAAAGAAGTCCCTCATCGTTTACTGTTATCTGAATCTCTATCGGTGAACCAGCCGGAAGATCACCTGGAAGTCCAAGAATTGCTGTTCCAAGTTCACGTCCAAAATCTAACTCTACGCTATCCTCATCACTTTCGGTCTCATAAAATACAAGTTCAGCTTCAACCATGTTATCTTCTCTAGTTACAAACTTTTGCATCTGATGTGCTGGTAAATCCATCTGTTTTTTTATAATTGTTTTAATCTTTTTTTCATCACCAACATAAGCTGCAACACCAAAGCTCTTACTTGTTACCATTACTATCTTTATAGTTCTTCCAGATATTTCTGAAATATCTTGATCTGGATCTGGATTCGGATCTGGAACTGGGTCTGGAACTGGGTCTGGATAGTTACCAACGGCTGCACCATATAATGCAGCACCCTTTGCAACAGCCTGATTCGGATCAAATACCAATGGCTCTATACCAAACTCATTGCGCACTGCAACCGGAATCTGTCTCATCATTGTAGATCCACCTACAAGAAGTATCTGTGATATCTCTATATTATCTACACCCAGTTTTCCCTTTGCCTGTTCAAGCATATCCTTTGTGAGCAGAATAGTTCTATCACAAAGATCCTGTGTTGCACTTTCAAACTCTTCAATAGTTACATTATCCTTTACATTGCCAACAGGCAGCCTTAACTGTAACCTCTGGCTCTCTGTGTTTGAAAGCGCTATCTTTATTGTTTCCGCCTTATTCTGTAAAAGAGCTCTTGTCTCGGGATCTTCCATCAATTCATCTCGATCCGCTGAAGTCTGATCACAAATTTTGTCAACAATAAGATCTATCAATCTTTCATCCCAATTATAACCACCAAGATTTGCATCTCCTCCTGTTGTTATTACACGGATTTCTTTCTCATCAATTTTAACGAGCGTTGCATCAAATGTTCCACCACCAAGATCATATACAAGTATCGTCTTACCATAATTTTCAGGACTTGAAAGTCCATATGCATACGCTGCTGCAACAGGCTCAGGCATAAGCGCAACTACATTTAACCCTGCTATTGTTCCCGCGTCCTTAGTAGCCTGTATCTCATTCTGCCCAAAATATGCAGGATGTGTTATTACTACGTTTTCTACCTTCTCACCTGTCTGGCTCTCTGCATCCTTTGCAAGTTTTCTCAAAACAAATGCTGATATAGCCTCAGGCTTGAGTTCATCACCATTATAATTAAACGAAAATCCATCACCTTTTCCTATATGTCTTTTTACAAATGCAACTGTTTTTTCCGGTTCCATTTCCGTAGAATCCTTTGCAACCTGACCTACCACAACGTTACTATCGGACTCAAAATATACGACAGAAGGAGTTGTAAGCTCGCCCTCATGATTCATAAATACTGTCGCCTTTCCGTCTCCACCTTCTTCGACCTTCGCAATACACGAATACGTTGTACCAAGATCAATTCCATATACATTTTCCATTTGTTTTACCCTCCTTTGGTATCTATATGAATCACCTTTAGTGATTACCTACTTCTTTATAATCAACAATAAACTTAAATATTCGTTACTCTTCTTTACTAATTTCTATTTCGGATGGAACGTACTTGTATACATTCACATGTTCCTTCTCAATAATATTTTCTATAGATACAATTTTCTTTTTTTTAGTTTCAGGATCTTCAACTTGCATATATTCTGTCTTTATGAAGCCATCCATAAGTCTCTCTGCAATAACTTTATTCATCTTTTCATCATCCGTATCTATTATTTTTATCACTTTCTGTTTCCTCGGCTCATATACCTCAGATTCATATGAATACGCTGTTACACCATTTTTTTCAAGGATATCCAAAAGATCATCCTCATAAGAAGCATATGTGTCTATGACATGATCGAGTGAAAGTTCCTCGCCCTTCTCAATCTTGCTTTTAAAGCTCCTAGTCATCCTCCTCAAATCAGTCATAGTAAGGATAATGTCCTTTATTATTGACTTTAAGTATGTATACGGAATTCCCTCACGTATACTCTGTAATTCCGAATACTGTCTGTTTATTGTCGTCTGCTTGCCTTCATCATATTTTATTTTTTCATCATAATTCTTTGCCAAATTATCTATTTTGTCAGACAGGCCAGATATTGCCTGCATAAAACTCTCATTGGTCACTACATTATTAAGAACATCTATTCTGCTTACCATATCATATATCAAATGATGATAGTCTTCTGTAGCTGAAGTCTCCTCCTGTAGCTCCAAATAATCTGTTTTCTCGGATTCCACTGTATTCAGTTGTTCCTCACTCATTTCTCCAACGTTTTCGTTTACAGCATCCCTCGAATCTTCAATTTTTTCGGCACATACTACTTCATCCAATACTTCATTTCTCGGATCCGGTACATAATCCGCCATATCTACTTCATTGTTTTCTGACTTTGTTGTTTCTACTGATTCATCAATAATATTCTCAGATAAATTTTGTGCTCTTTCCCCAGGTTCTTTAATCATTTCTCTGTCATAACTTTCGCCAACATTGTTTGCATCAATATTGTCAAAAGATTTTGTTTCTTCAAGTTCTGACATATCCTCATCAGCTTTTACATGAAATCCCTTATCCTGCATATATTTTCTTTGCATCATCATTTCCTCCTCATCATTTATACATTTTCAGCACTTTAACTTTTGGCGATTCTGTATCATCTGTAGAATCTGTTTGTTCCCCTCCTTCGTTTTCCTCCTTATATTTCAGAAGCAAACTTTTGTACTCCTGCAATTTTTCCTTTTCGCTATGTACTTCTGACTCTTCTGTTTTCTCTGTAGATTTTTCTTCCCATTTTTCAAATGCGCAAGAGAAATCCTCATTAGAATTCTCTTTTACCTCTTCATTTTTTCTCGGTTCAACATTATTTTCTTCCGATTCAAACCACTTCATATTTATCTCTCGCCTCTCATTCTCGTTATCGCCAAATCACATATTGATATAATCTATCAGGACTTTTCTTAAATATGCCTTTGACACCTCTAATCGTGGCTCTATCTGTCTAATCAAACACAATTTCTCATTAGATTGCATTTTCCCATTAGCAAAATCTTTCTCGACAACTTGAAAAAATGCATCTATTGAATCGGTATTTAACCCTTCATTTTTTACCATATCAACAAACAAATCAATGAGCTTTGGCGATATTACATCCATCAAATTTTCGCTTTTCATCTTATACACGCATTTTGTACATAAACTGCATTCCATGGAACTATCTTTTTTGCTCTGTTTGGATGGCATATTATTTTTAACCTGTTGCAATGATTCCAAAAGGATTTGTTGTCGCGTTTTAGCATTAATATTTTTCACAAGAGGTAATTTAACTAACTGCGGTCTAGAATCTCCCTCAGAATATATTGCAGCATATCCAGTATTAAACATACTGATACTTTCTACCTGATCACTAGTCATATTCATAGATGAGCCAAGCAGTTCACGGTCTTCTTTAGTAACAATTCTATGACAAATTTTCAAATTAGTGTTTTTCAATACATCTGGCGCAAGTTTTGTAGGCATCTGATCCGATATCAATAATCCCTGTCCATAGCTTCGAATCTCAGCCAACATATTACAAAAAAATTCAACTGCTTTTCCCTGAGGGTTTGCACTTTCTCCGCCTTGTGAAGTAGATACATTTTTTAGCAATCTGTGTGCTTCCTCTATCAGTAAAACATGCGACAACCCCTTTTTAGTCACATTACCCAACTGACTCTTTCTGAACTCATACACCTGAACCATTATCATACTTATAACAAAGGATTTAACATCGTCGTCCCCTATCGAGTCAAGTTCCAACACCGTAGGTAACGCCAGCAATTTGTCTGTGGGATAGGATTTTTTTGTATTTAACATTGCTCCCTTGCCGCCTATCATCAGAGACTTAATACGAGCCTGCAAAGAAGCCACTACATCTGATTTCCACTTAGCGCCATTTGCCAACTCCTCTGCGACAATCTCAACTTCGTAATATAAATCATCTAGTGTTGGGTAGTCTGTTCTTCCTTTTGTATTTCTATCATTCAAAACATCCCATCCCAATTCCGCATACACGTTATACACACTAGTCTCTAGAATATATGGCATTGGAGGATATAATTCAAAACTAGCCTTAAAAGAAGATAGTAAATAATCAATATGTAGCTGTAACGGCACACCATCTATTTTCTCAAATGGATTTATCCTAAACGGAACTGAATCATTGCCTTCATAACCTAGTGTAAACACCACTGGTGATATATTTAGGATTCGTCCAAGCTCGTAATACTCCTGTTTTGCTGATTCTATAACAAGAAATGGAATGCTATATTTTGTATATAGTTCCTTTAAAATAAATTTGGATGTATTACTTTTTCCACCTCCAGTTATACCGTTTATTAAGCCATGTCTTGTAAAATCGTCTAATCGAATATCATAATATATTTGCGTTAAAGGCTTACCATTATATGCAACATTTCCTATCCTAAATCCATCTGCCGATCTCCTTGGTGCACAATCAAATGTCATCTCTTTATCAAGATAAAACCCAGGCACTTCTCTCTCTGGGAACTGCAAATATCTGGCAAGGATCTCGCTAGGCATCACATTCTGATATTTATATGAAAAATATTCAAATGGCGGCATTTCATCAGCAAGGAAACTTCTTTCATCAACATTAAACTTGTCAATAGGTAGCCCTAATCCATCTGAAAAAAACTCCTCAACATTCGAAAACTCCATGCACTTGATTGCATACGGTACAGAATCCTCGCCGCCATAAATTCCTTTAATTATAGAGGCCATCTGTTTTGCGTCATTATGAGTTCTAGCTATATAGTATACAGACGTTCTCCATAATCCATCCTGAAATGATTTTTGTATTTTTTCATACAAACTAGTTAGTCTGTCAAAATATATCTTCGCCTCATAATTTGTTACCTGAAGTGACTCATTATGAAGTGCCCCCTCTGAACTCAGTGATTTCTGAATTTCTCTTGATGTTTCTGAAATTTCATCCTTTATCTCAGTTCTTATGTCGTGTATTTCACCGGATTCAATTGCTTTAGCACATATACATAATGTCCATTCTCTTCCATACATTCCTCTTATCAATTTATCAAATGACGTTTCCACGCCTTTTGAATCATTATTAACTTTATCAGAAGGATACCCAACGACCACTCCGCCATAACTCATGCAAATCACATTTTGCACCAAATTGTTTTCCTGCTGTATTTCTTCCATATTTATATTTGGATATATAGCATTCAAAATATTTTTTAGATTCTGAATATACTGCTCTGATATTCCTATATAAAATGAAATTGTCTGTTTTATTGAATGAACTAAATAACATATATTGACATTCCTAATTGCCAAAGCCGATACCATTTGTGCCACAGCACCAGCAATTTCAGAATGCAACCTATCCGGACTTTGTGTTTTTCCTATAATATGAACAAATCTCATTCTGTCCATCCGCTCTACTCTGGATACACTATGAGATTCACACTCATCTAATGTCTCATTTCCCAAATACGCGTCCTTGTATTTAAAGTTCTTTTTCAATCATTTTGCCCCCATTTCTGTCAGCGTCTATATCGATGTCCTCTTTTAAAGAAATGCCCTGTGATAACATATCTACATATACATATCACAAAATAAATAGAAAAAACGCATGTAACAATACCACTTACCGAAGAAATTATTGCAGGAAGGTTATTAGCAATTAAAACCACCCCTAAAATAATAATTAAAAACAATAGTATAAACACATACCACGGAACCCCTGATCGCAATCTCACCTTACAGTTTGCCGATTTGTTATAAATTGTTGTCGCATTTATACTTCCATTCCTATCATTTATTCCCTTAACTATCACTTCATCATTGTCACACAAATTTCCGCCCAATACTTGTCCTCTGAATGTTACATTTCGCGAAACTCCTGTCTGTTTACCACTGTCATCGATTTCTACTACCGTAAAATTTGTTACGGTCTCATCTAATGATATACATCCTCTGTTAGCCATGCCTTCAAAGAAACGCCTTAATTTTCCACCAGAGTCTCTCATTTCTCTATAATTTGTTATTTTTCCATGTATCTCATTTCCTTTTGAATTAACACTTCTAACTAATTTATTCACATTATTTGTATTAGTCTGAGTCGTTGAAGTATTAGATGTTTTGGCGGCTTGCGTAGTAGTTTTAGGCATGAACATATTATTTCTTGACTTGCCATTTTTCTGAGTCTGTGTTGCAGTTCCCATTTTTTTCTGACCAGCCGCTGTTCCGTTGCCATTAGAAGAAGCCGCTGTATTAGATTGACTGGCATTGTTTGAATTTGTTGTGTTTACTCGAAACAATCTTGCTCCACAAACCGGACACCTTGTCTCCACATCCGAATACATTCCACACCTTCTTGGACAGGTCTTCATATAATATTTCCACCCTTTCACATTCTCTATCTTCTTCCTCTGTATGTATCAAAAAATGACTTCATAAATTTAGGATCCGCTTTAGAGGCTATCCACTCGAACGACTCTAGGGATAACACCCCCTTGAATCCCATACTACTATTTTCATTAGCAGGTCTTCCGAGCGCTGATACTGCAAAAAATCTAGATTCACCAAAATTCGTCTCCACTAGACTAACAAAATCATTCATACCACTTTTCCTAAGAAAACTTCTAATTTCGGAATCCATAAGTTCTCCAAATTCTCTATTTTCATATCCAGCTTGATTTAACAGATATGTTATTCTGCCCCTACCAAATTGTTTATCCAAATCAAACGCATCCACCTTGTTCAAAACTATTGCTATAGGAATCTTTTTCATATCTTTTGCAGATTTACCCGCTATGTTGTATAGTGATGTCATAAATGATTCCAAAGCAGTTTTATTACTAAGATCAGATACACCATAATCTGAAAAATTGGAATCATTACAATACTTTTGTTTTACTGCAGGAATAGACAACGGATCTACTACAAATATAAATCCATGAGAATACTCATATCGCTTCATGGTATGCGTTGCTCCGCCTCCTCCAAAAGCCTCTCCCGCTATATCATAAAAATACACTTCCTTCTCAACGCCCTTATTAGGCTTCAAGAAAAACTTATATGCCACAGGTGTTTTATCACTTGTAGCATCCTGTGTAATACCACTATCAAATTTACGGATCATATCTGTACATCTTATTTCATCTGTTGTATCTGCAAATTCCAATTTATATTTTGATGCTACCATTTGATTCTTCATTACCTTGCTTGTAATATCTTTCATAACGGAAGTTATATAGCATGTTTTTCCTGCAGATTTTTTTCCTATAACAGGAATGCACACAAGCGATGATTCACTTACACCCATTTTATTTGCAAGATTGCAATTACAATTCGGACATATAGCCTCAAGTTTTCTTCGTCCATTTATAAACATCGTAGGCATTTTATTTCCACATTGACACCTTCTATTAAATATTCCATATTTTCCTGGTATTAGTTTTTTATGTTCTTTGCCGCAATTGCTACACACATATATTGGTATATTATATTTCTCTCCACAAATAGGGCATGCACCAAATATGCCATGCACCTTTCTATATATTCCATCTATAACCCATAATATGAACGCTAAAGAATAAACAACTAATGAAAAAACCAACAATACTACTATATTGGCAACAGATAAAACTGTTGTTGTCAATGTTCCAACACAAACAATACAAACGATAATAGCCACATGGAACAACAACATAAACGATCCTAAAACTTTTGACTTTGCAAAATTATCCATTATCTGTTTACCTTGTTTTTTTATCTGTGCGCCATTATTCAGCCACGCAGTTTTTATTGTTTCAAACAAATCTCGAAACGATGCGCCAAAGAAATATGAAACATATGCAGGCTCCTTACTCTTATTGAGATCTACTTTACGAAGATGTTGCGCATTTTTTGCAAACACCTCACTGATTGCTTTTAGATAATCATATATTGCCAGATATAATCCTACGACTATTCCTGCAGTCATAAGAAAAATAGAAGCATACTTTGTAATTGGCCATATAACATATTTTATCAAAAGCCATAATAGGTATATGCATAACACAACCAAAGCTATTCCAAGTATAATCTCCATTATTAACCCCTCCCTCTATGCTAGTGATTCACCTTTAAAAGAAATAATAAGATATCCATTCCTGCAGAAAATAATTCCACGCAAAATAAATAATTGCAGCAGCTATCAATACTGCACATACTGCTGATACTTTATCAGACCAAACTCTCTTATCTGTTCTAAAAAAACCGACTCCCTGCTGATTATTACCTCCACTGGGTCCAGACTGGTTACTTGAATAAACTGGCATTAACGGCTCTCCACAAACATCACATCTGACGAGACTATCGTCCATATTTTCGTAACCACAATGCGAACATATTCTAGACATAATTTTCCTCCCACTCACTATTTTTCATATAAAAACATCACATAATATAAAATACCATATTTTTTATTTCCGCTGGGTTTGCAATGTCTAATTAGCACAATAGAATGTCTAATTTTTAAAATATTTTATAACATTTTAACAAGACCTTTTAATGGATATATTTATCTATTATGCCGACTTTATAATTCAAACAAAAAAACAGTGAAATGTCTTACACAGATCACTGTTTCGTTTACTTTTAACTGTTGTGATAGCGGAGATGTGCCGATGAAGAAAATGCAGTCGTTTTATATAGCATACCATTACGCTCTAAACTAAATAATCTTATATATGTTACTTTCAATTTTTGTACAAAAAAGTTCCCAGTCTCTGCGAGACCAGGAACCAAAGTTTAACTTTATCGTAATCACATATTACGCTCTACCCCAAATACTTCCATCCGAACACGCCCTTTTTAAATAATGCAAGTTCGCTTTCCAAATCATTTGCAAAATCTTTTGGTACAGTTCCAACTTCGATAGCAATTCTTTGCTGATCAAGTTCATTTTGAAGGAATTGACGAGCTCCATTCACGTCTTTACTATTATATAAAAGATAAGAATATGCACACCATAATCCCCTCTTATATAAATACCACTCTAATGGTTCCCATGAACATGGTCTATTTATTTTTGAGCCATCTGCTAGGATTTTAAGTTCTACATATGAACTTCTTCTTTCACTTTCAAATTTTCCATCTATTGAACTAGGATCATGACCAAAGGCTTTAGCATATTCAACCCATTCTTGACTAAGATCAAAATGAATAACACCTCTTAATAATCTAAATTTAAGTTCGTTCTTACACCCCTTATAATTGCCTGTAATCTTCAGTGCTTCTGATAAAATTTTCTGTTTTCTAAGCACTTCGCCTCTTGCTTCTATATTTTCATTACAATTAATTAAATAAAACGTGTAAAATGCATAATAAAACATTGAATCATAATATATATCAGGTAATTTTTCCGAATCATATTCATCGTTTGCATACTTGTTCCTATCCTTATATAATTTCTCTGTTTTTTCAAATAGGTTCTTCCATTTTGTATACCATTCTTCACCTTTTTCCAAATCTACACCATCTTTTATAGCATCATCATATTCTTCAAATTCAGTCTTGACATGCAATACAGCAAATTTAAAATCAAGGGCATCTGCAACATGGGAATAAAACTGTTCTCGTTCTTTTGACTGTTCAAATACATTCTTTAAAATTCCAACATCTGCCTCTATATCAGCATATTTTTTTGATAATTTATATACTGTTTTCGCATCTGTCACCTCTTCACTCCACTTATCCCTTGTTACATGTGGGTTTTCATACTCATCAACATGCTGATACATTTCAAAATTTTTTAACACCTTTTCTTTCATAGCATGATATTCAGCATCTGATTTTTTCTTTGAAAAAACATTGTCTCTCCTCCTACTATTATATAAAGTCATAGTCTTTCTTTACCTTTTCTATAGGTTTGACTATGCTATTTTAAGATACTGTGGGTTGGTGTTTTTTTCCTACCACTTGATGGTTCATACGAGGCTCCGACCACAGTCTCTTTGTTTATTTGTTAATCAGTTAGTTACCGCATGACGTTTTATCAAGAAGTAGGTTACACTTGATAAACTGGTATTAACGGCTCTCCACAAACATCACATAATATAAAAGTTCCCGGTCTCATGGAAACCGGGAACTTGGGTTATTCTCATAATTACAGTCATTTATGATGTTTTATCTTCCCATCATATTATTCGGCTGGTTCATTCCATATCCTGCTTGCGGCTGTCCTCCTGCATTATCGTTTCTTTCAAAAACCAACATATTAAATGTTCTCTCATTATATCTGGATCCTATTCCTATTGATGCCAAACATCCCGCCATACATCCCTTATCTTCAACAATAGGGACTTCCTGAATTTGAACAAGTCTCCATCCACCAACAGCCTCTCGGTTCAATATAGCAGCATACTCCTTCATCGCTTCATCATAACTATCATTTTTTGTAATTTTCATTCCTAATGGACCTAACACTGTTTTGTACTGCATATCTTCATCCCTCCATTTTTATATTAACATCGACAACACTAATTTTAACTAAAAACTATTGCTGTGTGTGTTATTCATTTATTTGCATATTGTATGCATTATGGATAATCTTCACCTCCATTTGGTGGGTGGCACCGTAATAATCTTCTAATGCCCTTTACCACGCCTTTTACAATTCCGTATTTATCAATTGCCACCAACATATACTGTGAACATGTTGGTTCAAATCTGCAGGATAATCTGACCTTTGCAGGCGCATATCTCTGATAAACTTTCACAATCCATATTACAAATGATTTTGCAAATATTGAAACTAGACTAATATAAATCACTACCAGCGCAAGTATAATCTGATACCGTTTAAACGGAACATAAAATGTTAACCGCTTTGAAAATATTATCCACACAACCATAACGGCTATCATAAGCACTGCTAACCATATTCCTTTTTTTAAATTTACTTCTGGTCTATAAATTTGTTCTCTCATACTTTGCTCCGCAGAACGCATCTCCCGAAGCGCAATGTCTATAGCCTGCGATATACTCTCTTCTTTGTTTTCTCCAATAGTATTCTCATAATCACCATTCATTCTTGAGTTATTTAAAGCTTCTGTCATCTGAATGTATGGACTTCTGTTCTCTATATCAAAATGCATATTTTGTTTTAAATTAGTAAAATCATAATCTTTCATATAACGGGTCTCTTTAGATAACAATATATCACGCATAACTGTTGTATTGTTATTATATGGTTTATTGTGTAGATTTCTATGTCTATATGTACTTATATAACGTTATATCCATCTATTCCTCTGTCAGTTTCGAACATATAATGTTAGTTTACTGGATTTTTTGCAATCCCACATTTCTTTTGTACTCATATAAATCGTTTACAAGGTATTCGTTTGTTTTCCTTTCCACGTTTGCATTCCATGATTTCATACTATATTTTTGTTGAACGGAATGCTATTCTACATATTTCATTTTTCCAAAAATATTCTTTCTATAGTGCCCCAATTCCTCTGCCAGTCCCTGTTTTAACTGTTCATTCCTAATCTCGTTGTAAACCATCATAAGGAAATTGTATGCCCTATCAATGCAATTCTGTGTTTCCATCATTCTTATTATAGTTGCCTGTTTTTTTACTATTTCCAAATAAACAAGCTCTTGATATGTGTTCTTCTCTGTCCTTGCTAGTTCCACATCATCTTCTACAAATGATATAAATTTACAATAATCATCTAAATTTGAATCTGTTACTTTACAACAAAGAGCGTATAATAATCTAGATTTCTTGTCATTTAAATTAAGTACACGCATAGCATCATCTTCCGCTCCCTGCAAATACAAATAAAATCCATACCAATATGACGCATCTACAAAATTATTATATGCCATTCTACTGTCTATCCCTTCAATAGCTTGATGTGTTTTTAGATACGCATCAACCAAATAAGAATACTTATAATAATCCAGTACATTCTCCTTACATTTATCCAAGCCTTCTCCTTCTATCCCCAATGTCAGCAAAATACTATTAAACCCACTCAAATAAAACAATGCCTTCACCACTCTCGGCGATAATTTGGATACATCTGATAAATCCATTGATTCACATGCTTTATTAAACCACTTGGCAGCCAGTCCCGGTACCGATTTTTCTCCTTGTCCTGCATAATACTCACCAAGCAATAACATATATTCAATGTCTCCAGCATTTGCTCTTGCTTCAGCTTCCTCGATTGTCATAAATTATACCCCCGTGTCTACTAATTATTAAATATTGAAGTTCATTTTTGCGTACTTTCCTCCGAACTTACAATCTGATCAAATTTTCCCATAAAAATATCCTCACTTTCTATTTTTTATTTTTTAGTTAGATATTTATGTCACCTTATAATTTAATTCATAATTTTCCTTATTTTGGGTAGTTTTATGTGTAACTAAAATTTTCCACAAACATACAATTCGAAAGCTGATTTTCAACATTGCCTAAATGATGTGCAATCGAGTGATTTTTGATTAAGCATACGCAATCCTTACCCCAAATACTTCCATCCGAATACGCTTTTTTGGAATAGTGCAAGTTCAGCTCCCAATTCATCAGCAAAATCCTTTGAAACCATTTCTAATTTAATCGCAAGGCTCTGCTGATCAAGTTCATTTTGAAGTAAATCATGTGCACGTTTTAAATCCTTACAATTATACAAAAGATATGAATATGCACACCATACTCCCTTATTATATAAATGCCACTCTATAAGCTGCCATGAACACGGTCGTTTTATCTTTGAACCATCATTTAAAACTTTAAGTTCTGTATAAGAACTGCTTCTTTCTCCGTCAAATTTACTTTTAATTGTACTCATATCCTGTCCCGTAGCTTTAGCATACTCAACCCACTCCTGGCCAAGTTCAAAATGAATTACACCCCTTAAAAGTCTGAATTTTAGGTCGTCTTTACAACCTTTATAACCAGATGATGTTTTTAATGCTCCTTCCAAGAGTCTCTGTTTTCTATACACTTCTTTTATTGCATCTGATATTTCATCAAAATTAATCAAATAATAAGTAAAAAATGCATAGTAAAACATAGAATCATAATATATATCTGGCAATTTAGCCGAATCATACTCATCACCAGCATATTTATTTCTATCCTTATACAGACTTAAAGTCTTTTCATACAAATCTCTCCATTTGTCATACCAGCCTTCGCCATCATCTAAATTCTCACTATTACTTATAGCTTCATCATATTCCTCAAATTTTCCCCTAACATCAGCTACCGCCAGTCTATAGTCCAAAGCATCTGCAGCATGCTTGTAAAACTGCACCCTTTCCTTTGAACGATCTACTACATTTTTAAAAACTACAACATCAGCTTCTGTGTCAACATATTTTTTTGACAATTTGTAGACTGATTTTGCGTCTTCCAGCTCCTCACTCCACTTATCTCTGATTACATGTGGATCTTCATATGTAGGGAAATGCTGGTACATTTCAAAATTTTTTAGCACCTTATCCTTTAAAGCGAAATAATTATTATCTGCGTTTTTCTTCGAAAAAAACATATTTCTACCATTCCTTCCTTGTTTAATCATATATTTTAAGTAAAAACATACATTTTTATTGAACAAAAGAATTGCGAAACATCCCAAACCCTGAATGCAATCAGCCAAAAGTCTAATTACATCCAGAGTCAGGACCTTTTTTCTCTTTTGTGCTAACTACTTCTAACTACTTTCTTGTAAAGTAACCGTTGCAGCCCGAAGAGCTTTCTGATGGATAGTAATAAGCTCTGTTTCTTGTGCACCATATCTTACCACTGCTGTCTCTCTCATTTGGATCAGCCCAGCCGCAGTCGCCACAACAATACGCACAACATGTTCCCTCCGGGATTTTCACACACTTTTTCTCTTTCGTCATTGTCTTTTCCTCCATTCATTTTATTTACATTTTTGAACGCACACTACACACACTATATGACATTCAAAATAATGTACCTTTTTATCTGCTTTCCTATTATTTTATTTGTTATTAGAAATCCTTTTCCACCTCATATGTAAGTTCATTTACCGCTCCCCCAGAACTCACCTCATACCAGATAATAGTTCCATCATCGGGAAATACGAGTGGAAAATGTACATATTTCAAGCCATTCTCCTTCATTATGCAATTTGCATACACAACATCTGCAGCGGACAATTTCCTCATATCCAACGGATGGCTGTGTATCACGCCAGCAAATGTTATACCTTCTTCATACCAACTCTGCAAAACACTATTAAGTTTTGAAATATCTGGTATATATACTGATTCCTTTTTTTCATAGCTGCTGTGTTGTCCATCAAAGAAAAATTTCTCTATGATATTTCCTCTTACGCCAAGTATTCCTCCCATTTCTGGTGAAACACTTCCAATGGTCTTCATGATGTCATGGTATACACAACCTGAAATACACACCCCAGGGCTGTCCTTGCTTGAGATATCTTTTCTTCTCATCCCTGTATCACCACATCCCCATACCTTCTCCCGACCTTCACCGTCTCACCATCCATCATCGTGATCACCTGACGGTTGTAGCTTCTCACATAGTCTCTGTTCACCACAGCTGCGGCCGAGCATCTTACAAAATTATCGGGAAGCTCCTCCACGATCTCGCTGAGTGGCCTGTACTCATAGAACACACCGTCTGATTTATCCGTTTTCCTTGTCGTATAATACTTCGTCACGCGTTTCTCTATTCGTATGTACATTATGTCGCGGCAGTCGAGGATGTTGACATTTCTGTCGTACCGGATCTTCACGAAACGCTTGCGCTCGTCGCTGTGCAGTTCATCCATGAGCTTGTCCACAAGTGTCACAAGTCTCGCATCGTGCCTGCCTTTCAGCATGCAGTTCACATGCCGGGCATCATAAATATCCAATTCGTCTGGAATTTTATTTGTGTAAAAGATTATGTTACATGATGGGACACTGTCATTGATTTTGCGGGCGAGCTTCACACCGTTTTTGCCGCCAGGAAATGACAGTTCTGATATAAAGATATCACAGTCGAACTTCTGATCATCGAGATCTAACATTACCAAATCAAGGTTATATGAAATAATCGTCACATCATCATAACCAATACACTTGTTTTGCAGATAATCACGTACTTTTGAGACATGGTCTGCCTTGTTTTTCAGATTTCTTTCTGTATTTCTGGAATTTTCCTTAAGATTTCTAAGCTGCGAATTTAATAGAAATACTGTCCTTGCTGTCTCGGCAGGGTTTACGTCACACACACCTATCTTCATATTTGAATTTCTCTCCCCTCGATTTATGCGGATCTCCGCCTCATTACCCTCTGACTGTAGCGAAATATGGGAGGTTATTCAATTATTACCATACTTTAAAAAGTCTAAAGTAATATATAATTCAGCCATTGAAAAAAGCACTCCTGTCATCGCGTTGTCTATATTACATTTTTCAATGTCCAGTGTTCATCGTGTTGGTCTTTTTCATTTCATTCCGTCACCGAATGTATTTTTTGTCCAATTTCTACACAAAAATCCAACTTATTTTGTTGAATAGCGACGATTTATAGTATATATTCATATGTAGCCGGTTACAAAGCTTATATTTTCAAATAATACGAGGGGGAGGATACACATATGAACTACCGCACCAGACCAGCTGAGCATATCTGCTCACTTGAAGATCTGTTTATAAACTATCTCGGGCTTGATATACCCATAGTTCCGCAGACTTCTTCTTATTCCAATAAGCACACTTTCAGCCAGTTATTTTTTACACAGAATACGAATCAATGCGATGACATTGACAAAATTCTGTCTTTTTCTGTGTTCAAGGACTCCTCACTTGAAAAATTGAAAGCGGCAGCGTTATCGCCAAGGCAGCCTATGTATTACCTCATCCATCCAAATGAGAGTTACCCGACAGGCCTTAAGCTGGGAGTGTTCTTTTCCAACCTGGCAAACAAGAACTACAGCGGAAATGAGCAGCCTCCTGCGATCAGAGAAATACTGAAGTCAATAGATTATGACAAGCTGTGTTCTCACTTAGCTGTCCTTATAGAAAATAAATGTAATGAGAAGCAGGAATTTATCACGGAACTCCAATCATATCTGAGTAACGTGATGGCCTGTGACAGTGAACTAACCAGTTACTGCTCTCTGTTCAGATGCGCATCACCTTCAGAATATCTTACGACCTTCCTTTTATATGCATTGTTTGACGATGTCAACTTTCCGGCATATGCCTCCGAGGTCGCTCTGTCCAGAAAAAATACGCAGTCAGGTAAGACGGCTCCTGCAATTGACCTGAACAACCCACATTTTCAGAAGCTAATGAATGATACACGGCGTACTGACAGACTTCAGGCATTTGCAACATATACACTCATAGTGCTTTACTCTGTACAGATGCTGGGGGCTGTATTTTCGACAGTGCTGATGGACAGCTATGACGAAACCAGTTTCAAATGGAACATGTTTATCATATCCATGCTGTGTGCTTCCATCATACTCACATCTCTCAGGTTCATTCCATTCTCACTGCACAGAAAATACTCTGAGCTCAGCCTCATACTAGAGCATTCTGTCCTGGACGAGAAGAACAATACCTACAGCATCACCTGGAAACATTTTCAGAACTGTTCAAAGTCCTTCAATGCCATACAGAGAAACAGACGAATCATCATAACTCTGTTCTGTATACTGGGAGGCTGCTATGTCGTACTGTCATTTGTGGTGAACTCCTTTCCACTGCTGGTGGCTCTCGTCAGCCTTTCATTTGGTGCAGTGCTGATGATCGACAGCATACTATACGACCACATAGCCTATAAAAAATATGATATGTATTTTATGGATGAATCTACTAAACGCATTCCTTCATCCGCGTACGGGGCAGCCCGCATGTGCGCATGGGATTACGACCCCAAAATGGATTCCTTCAGACATACCATGTATAACAGACTAACCAATTACAGTGAAGACTGCATAAGATATATTTATGATCAGGTGTCTGATACGGCAAGATACAGTTGGGCTACCCTGACAGCTTTCATCATAACGCTGTCGTCCATCGGCGTTGTAGCCGAGATTCTCCAGCTTGTCAGACCTGATCTGGAATATTTTCGCATGCCGACTGCGACAATGCTCTATTCCGTCTCGATGATACTCATTCTCATAAGCGGAATACTCAACATTCTTATATTGCTGAGAGCAAGAGCCCACTTTCAGAAAATGGCAGAATTTTCATTCTATGCAGGCAATCCTGATGCGGAAAACTCTGACTCCACCCAATTGTTCAGACATCATCTATACGCTGGTAGCATATCTGAGCTTGCAATTGCCCGCGGAATATACAATTACAATTTCAGCATGTATGAACAAGGCATCTGCACATCGGATATACAGCCGCCTGATGACAGATATCATCCGACCTTCATAGTAAATCAGAAGCAGCACCTGATCACGGATGTTGCGCTGTGCATATTTGTCGCCTACTTCAGTCTGGCTGTATGGCACACAAACAGCCTGCCCAACCTTATATATCTCCCGGCACTGGTTGTTATCTATATACTGTGGGCATTTGCAATATATCCTTTTCTGAAATACAAAAAGATAAAAACCAGTATCCGCAAGCTGTAAAAAAGAGGGCATATCACATCTGATATGTCCTCTTTTGTTCGTAACTATTCTGTTTTACGTGCAGTGAACTGCCTGATAAGCACTGCAGCTAACACAAGCGGTATTCCGATAAAAAGCAGCTTTGTAATTCTCATTCCAAGTGCACCCACGATCAGGCTTATTGCAAATATGCCGAGCTGGTCTCCTATGCCATACGCAAGTGTTGATGCAGCCGATGCCCTTCCTCTGACCTCTGGCTTCACGCTTTCCATCACCATGAGATTGATGAGTTCTTCTGCCGAGAAATAAAATCCATGCATACATCCCCACAGCACGCCGAGCAGCAATGCCGAGTGAGTGTGTCCGGCTCCAAATGTGAATGCCATACCGAACACGAAGCTGCAGGCAATCCCAAGCCTCACGATCTTTGTGCGCTGCACCATGTCGGCAAGAACTCCTGTGACAACATTTATAATAAGTGATATGACCGGCTGGACAAGCAGCACTGTATTTACATCCTGTTCTCCCATCCCCGAAAATGCACACAATGGTTCATTGTAGTATGTTATTCCCGCGGTCGCCAGTCCCACTGCGCTTATTCCTATGAGCAGCCCCTTCGTATCCGGCTGTTTCCACAGAGTTCCTAGTGTTCTGATAAAATGTATATGCTTATCATTCTCCTTGTCTGAGCTGCCATGTTTTTCTGCTTCCAACGCCCGGTTCTCATCACCGAAAGTTTCTTTTACAGCGGACACTTTGCAGATTGCTTCCCCATCTTCCATTGCATTCTGTATATCATCCGCACCGTTCTCTGGGAATCTGTACGCCGTAACCAGTGTAAGGCACAGCATCCCGCCGATTATTCCCACCCAAAACAGTATTTGCCAGTTTCCTCCATCGCTGCTCACACACCGCGAGCGGAGCAGAGGTATGCACATAGCCGCTGCCATGGACACGCCTCCGCATATTCCCCTCACTGTTGCCCGGTATCTCCTGTCTATTACATCCACGATATATATCATATGTATATCGAGCGAATATCCAAGTATCAGCACGCCATTGCCAAGCAGATATACAGGAAGATTTTCTGCAAATATACATATGACACTTCCTGCCACAAGGAGCGATACGTTTATAATAAGCATCCTCTTCCTGCCTATTATATCCGTATACGATCTGACAAACGGAGTGAGCATCCCAATGAGATAAAATGGCAGCATCATCCTGCTCATATACGCTATGGCGGAGTCTCCGTCCATTCCTTTCGGAATCATTAAGAATGTTCTTGCCGACAGAGACTGTGTTCTTCCAAATATCTCTGTGCAGTAGGAATCTATGAACTGGATCAGGATTATAAGCGCAGATACTGTGACAACCGAAACTGCCAACCTTTTCTTTTTATATCTCTCCATGCCACTATTCATCCAATGCTATTTTCTCCTGTATATCTTTATTTAAATCTTTCAAAGCGTTTCTGTCGCCATAAGTCAGAATATGATATTTCTTCTCACCAGTCTTCTTTCTCAGCACATGCGATACTGAATATATGTCATCTGATTTAGTATCGCTTATTCCTTCAACTCTAAACGAATACGGAACTTTACATTTTCCCTGTATTTCCCCTAGTGAATTTTTATCATCTCCCAGGCACACTGTAAACTTTAGATTTGCAACTCCTAATTTATAAGAAAACGTCTTTGTCTCTATACCCATGGCCACACTGGAATCTTTAATGGTAATATCACCCAATCCAATAAGAATACTAGTTTTCTTATCTGCAAGGTCGTATGGATGATCTTCATTAAAAAATATTTCTCCCGGTCGTAGACCTCTCTCAGTCAATGCATGATTATAAAAATCATCCGCCTTTAGGCATGATGCCACTCCTGTTAAATGCATAAATGAAGATTTCTTAAACATAACCTCAAAATAATCATTATTGAATACAAACATAAATGTATTTCCAACAAATACCTCTTTATATTTTAATGCCGCTCTATGTATTCTCCGTATTATCTGTGACTTCCCCAATATTTTCCTCCTTATAGTACATAAAAAGGGAAGCTCATCGCTTCCCTTTTTTGAATAACCACTGGCCGTTCGCCTTGATATCACTCAAAGCATCTGCGTATGACCTAATCCTCATACTGGATATGATATTGTACTTTAAGTACCTTCGTATCACCCGAATCATTATATTGATATCATCGCAATAATATAGCCACGGATTCTTTGTTGCTCCGTGTGCAACCCAGTGCTTTCTTATTTATTATACTATACTAAACATATACATATGTCAATGTATATCTCTTACTTACTAACCTTCCTGAAGTTCTTCTTACCACGTCTCACAACAACGCCCTCGCCATCGAACTTCTCCTCTGGAATTGTAATCTGGACATCTGCGATCTTCTCGCCATCCACAGCAACACCGCCCTGCTCTACGGCACGTCTGCCCTCGTTACGTGATGTAACAAGACCTGACTTAACGAGAACTGACACGATATCGATGGCGCCGTCCTTGAAGTCATCTGCTGCAAGTGTTACTGATGGCATGTCTGCTGCAACACCCTTGGAGAACAGTGCTCTTGCACTCTCCTGAGCCTTCACAGCCTCCTCCTCGCCGTGTACAAGCTTTGTAAGCTCGTATGCAAGGATCTCCTTTGCCTGGTTGAGCTGGCTGCCCTCCCAGCTATCCATCTTATCTATCTCCTCAAGTGGAAGGAATGTGAGCATACGGATGCACTTCAGAACATCTGCATCTGCCACATTTCTCCAGTACTGGTAGAACTCAAATGGTGATGTCTTGTTAGGATCAAGCCATACAGCACCCTTCTGTGTCTTACCCATCTTCTTGCCTTCTGAGTTCAGAAGCAGGGTGATCGTCATGGCATATGCATCCTTGCCAAGCTTTCTACGGATCAGCTCTGTACCACCAAGCATGTTCGACCACTGATCATCGCCACCAAACTGCAGGTTACAGCCGTACTTCTGGAACAACGCATAGAAATCATAGCTCTGCATGATCATG
>OBLG01000974.1_pt1 | contig 25355 bp, 19 predicted proteins | sample 1517451 | NCBI WGS metagenome assembly OBLG01 (sample SAMN04571694, study PRJEB22368) | human gut metagenome | biome: human gut; material: stool | host: Homo sapiens | place: Luxembourg | collected 2012-06-29
CCAAAGGGTCTTCGACCCTCTGGACTCCCTTTTTCGCGATTGAGTTGGTCGCTACTGCATACAGTATGCGCGTGTTTATGTGGGAACGCGGGTGGTGCTGCCCCTTGACCCTTTCGCGCGATTGGGTTGAGCGCGCTCTCATGCTGTGTCCGCGTGTTTAGCCAAAGAACCATTCAGCGCTGAAGATGATTCTGTTGCAAGCAGTAATTTCGCTTCTATCAGCATAAAAATCACCCCAACAGGAGGAGTTTTTCCGATGATTCACCACTTTTTCGCCTACATCGCCCGCCTGCGCTATATCCGCCGCTGGGGGCTGATGCGCTCGTCCATGTCCGAGAACGACGCGGAACATTCCCTGCAAGTCGCCATGCTTGCCCATGGAATGGCGCTCATCGGCAAAAATCGCTATGGGCGCGACTGCAACCCGGAGCATATCGTCACCCTCGCTGTCTATCACGATGCCAGCGAGGTTATCACCGGCGATATGCCCACACCCGTCAAGTACCATTCATTGGAGCTTCGCGGCGCATATAAAGATGTAGAAAAAATGGCGAACGACCGCCTGCTTGCCATGCTGCCGGAGGATTTACGCAAGTGCTTTGCGCCGTACCTGTGTGAAGGGCGCGACTATGACCACCAAATCGTCAAGGCGGCGGATTCGCTCAGCGCGTACCTCAAGTGCGTGGAAGAGCGGCGCGCGGGCAATCACGAGTTCGACGCGGCGGGCGAGGCGATTCGCCGTCAGTTAGATGCCATCACCCTGCCCGAAGTACAGGACTTCATCCGCGAATTTGTCCCCTCGTTCTCGCTCACGCTGGACGAGCTGAATCAGCCAGGAGGGCATCAGGCATGAAAATCGGGCTGTCAAGCGCCGCCTATTACGGCCAGCTGGAGACGGATGAGGCCGCCGCGCACATTGCGGAGCTGCCGCTGGACACCTGCGAAGTGTTTCTGGAAACGCCCAGCGAATACACGACGGATTTTACCTTCCGAATGCGCTACAACATGAACAACTTCCCCGTCACGTCGGTGCACCCGCTGGGCACGCAGTTTGAGCCGCAGCTGTTCGGCCGCGCCGCGCGCCAGTCGGACGATGCGTTTGCAATGTTTGCGAACGTCTGCCGTGCGGCAGAGTCGCTCGGCGCGGCGTACTACATCTTTCACGGGCCGTTCGGCGTGCGGGGGCATCTTTCGCCCGCGAACATCCCCTTCCTGGAAGAGCGTTTCGGCCAGATGCGTGAGCGTGCGGCGCGGCATCACCTGCGCGTGCTGTGGGAGAGCGTCAGCTGGTGCAGCGTCGCCACGCCGGAGGATGTGCGCATCCTGCTCAAACGCATCCCGGACGTGGAGTTCGTGCTTGACACCAAGCAGGTGCATCAGGCGGGCGTTGACCCCCTCGACATGCTGCGCGCCATGCGTGGGCATGTGCGCCACCTGCATGTGCTGGACTGGACAGCGGATGGCAAATTGTGCCTGCCGGGGCGCGGCGTGTTTGACTGGCAGCAGTTTGCGCGCGTCCTGCGCGAGGATGGCTTCGACGGCGCGGTGATTCTCGAACCGTACGCGCAGCTTGTCGAAAGCGAACAGGCCTTGCTGGAGAGCATCCGCTTCCTGCGCGGCGTGTTCGGCGCGCCTGCACAAATGTAACAATTTCCGCGAAAAATCGGCAATGGATTGCATTTTTCCCCCCAAGCCGCTATAATAGGAATGCATACGACGAAATTTCCCGTAAGGAGGCAATTTGCCCATGAAGATGTGGAAGCAGTGGATGGCGCTGCTGATGATTTTCTGCCTGCTGATGCCGGGCGCACTGGCGGGCAGCATTGACCTGACCGATGATTTGGACGAGGAAGTCGGCAGTGTGACTGAATCATCCGCGGGTGAGGACTACACCATCAGCGATAATGGCGATATTATCCTCGATGATGACGACGACCTTGGCGGCGACGTGATTTTTGATGACGACGGCTCGACCATCGAAATCACAGACAACGAAATCGACGACACCATTGACCCCGATAAGCTGGACATCAACGCCAACCTTCCCTCGAACGTCGTCAACATCCTGCTCGTCGGCGTGGATACCCGCTCGACGTCGCTGGATGACGGCTTGCAGAATGGCGACGTGCAGATTATCGTGTCCATCAACAAGGACGACGGCTCGATTAAGCTGACCAGCATCCTGCGCGACCTGTATGTCACCATTCCCGGCTACAAGAACAAGAACCGCATCAACACCGCCTATTCGCGCGGCGGCGGTCAGCTTGCCATGCGCACCATCAACAAGAATTTTGAACTGAACATCGAAAATTACATTACCATCAACTTTTATGGCTTGGCATCCATCATTGACAGCTTGGGCGGCATTGACATTGAAATGACCGCAAAGGAAGCAAAGGCCATTAACACCTACCTGCGCCAGCATCCGCCGAAGTATGACAATCAGAGCAAGGATTACACGCGTGAGAATCTGCCCAACAAAGCCGGCACGCACCACTGCGACGGCATTCAGGCGGTCATGTACGCCCGTCTGCGCAAGGTGGACAACGACTTTGGCCGCACGGCGCGCCAGCGCAAGCTGATGGAGCTGCTGCTGGAAAAGGTGCTGGACGGCGGCATGAGCATGACGGAACTCAACAACCTGCTGAACGCCTGTATGCCCTATGTGCAGACAAACATGAAGGCAAGCACGCTCTTTGATTTGGCGCTGGGCGTCCTGCGTTCGGGCATTTCCGACCGCCTGACCCGCGGCGAGTCTCTTTTGGAGCAGCACCACGTCCCGATGGACGGCACCTACTCCTACCTTGACGTGGACGGCGCGAGCGTCATCAACATGGGCAGCAAGTCCTTCCCGAAGAACGTGCAGGCGCTGCACGAGTTCATCTACGGCGAGTACATCCCGGCGGATTGATGCTTAAATCAGAAATCCCTGCTGATATGTCCTTTAAGACAGTCAGCAGGGATTTTTCTATTCTATATCAGAAAATGCTATTTCCAGATTCGCCTGCGCATCTTGGCGCATTTTCATCTGGAAACAGGATATTCGTTATGCTTTGCGGATAATCCTGTTTTTCAGCGCCAGCAGCCGGAAATACGACTCACGCGGATTCTCGTTTTCGTAGAGCATCGCGCCGTTGCCGGAGAAGCTCGGCTCGATAAAATCCCACCACGTCAGCGCCTGAATCTCCTTGCGCGACGCGGCGATGGTGTAGAACTGCTCCAGCCAGTCCGCCTGCGTGTGTTCGTTCCAGCCGCCATGCCAAGTACCCTCGGACATTGCCATCTGCGACCAGCTGCTGCCCGCGTTTCCTTTCTGCCGGAAGCCGCCGTTGACGCCCATTTCGGTGATATGGATCGGCTTGCCCAGCGCAGCAAAGGCGTTCAGCAGCAAGTCCACCGCCACCAAATCCCTGCCGGGGAAATACAGCTGAATACCCACCACGTCAAAATCAATCCCCGCTTCGATGATGGCCTTGAAGTAGCTCAGCGGACTGCGCAGATGCTCCGGCAGCGCGCCATAGCAGTTGTACCGCCCCGCGACGTACTCCGCGAACGGCAGGCAGACGTTGACAATCGACACCGCCTTGTCGTTCCCTTCGCGCAATGCATCGGTCGTCGCGCGGGTGAGGTCAATCAGCTGTTCCTGCGTCAGCTCGAAGCAATTTGCCCAGTCGTGCGCTTCGTTCATGGCGTCCCAGTACTGAATCGTGTCGCGGTAGGTGCTGACGTGATGGCGCGCGATGTTCGCGGCTTCCCGGCGCAGTTCCGGGTACGGCAGACCGAAGAGCCACTTCGGGTTCACGTCCTGATGTCCGAACCAGAGCGGGTGCCCCTTGGGGGTAATTCCCTTGTCCAGCAGAAACGACAGCGCGTGATCCACATACGAATAGTCGTAGCAGTCCTTCTCCGGCACAGTCGTGCGCGGATAGAACGGAATCGTCGCGAAGTCGAATGCCTGCGCGAAAAACTTGGCATAGCGGGAGGCATCCGACGTGTAGCGCGCGAAGTTGCAGCCAAGTTTGAGGTCGCTTCTCGGCGCGGCAAACGCCTTTGCACGGGCAGACTCCACGAGCGCCCCCTCCGCCGCGTAAATCGCGTTCGACAGCGCGTACAGGCGGTTGTCCGGCGTATCCTGCCCGCGGTTTGCCAAGTGCTGCAATTCAATCGCCGCGTCAAGATGCCCCTGCGTCGTCGGGGACAGCGTGATACCCGCCGCGTACTTCTGCGCATGGTGGATATAAGTGCGGACGGCCTCCGTCACGAAGTCCACAAATTCGCCCGTGTACCCATCCCCCTGATTGTCCGCCATCACCCACAGATGCCCGTATAGCGGCACGTTCATCTTGACGTGAATCATGTACGGTTCTTTTGTCACTTGCAGGCTGACGATGCCCTCGCTGTCAATCGTCATGCGGCGCTCGTCCGGCTCAAAGTCCATGCCGGTCGCGTAGGTGCTTTTGAGCGTCTTTTCATCCATCGGCATTCCGCCGAGGCCGTCTAAACGGATTTTGACTGTTTTCATATTATACTCCTTCCTCAATTTTCACTGTGCGGAGGATTTTTCCGTCGCGGTTCGTCACCAGCCGGACGCCACAAGGTTCACTTCCGACCGCAATTCGGTTTTTGTAGATAGCACCCGACCGACCGTCGGATTTTATCTCGTACACATCATCCCCGAACCGCTGCGCATAAGTATAGGACAGCCCCGAACCCAAGCTGAACCACACTTCGTCGCCGACCAGCGCAATCCCCCAGATATGCGCGATGTACTCCAGCGCCGCCAGCAGCGTCGGGCCGTAGGAATCCTGAAACGGCTCATCGCTGTCGCGGGAGAGCACCTCATGCGACACCATGCCCACGCGGGAAGGCTCGCCCGTGAAAGGATCGAACTGCTGCGTGAACACATACCCGCCGCGGATGATGGCATCCAGTAGCTTCCTGCCGAGCTTTGTCACAAGCGGTTCATACCCGTAGCGCTCCAAGGCGATAATCGCGCGCTGGTACGTCAGCCCCTCGCACTGCCCGCTCCAGTTGTTCTCCGGCGCATTGCGGAACAGCGGGTCGTTCACCGCAACACTCGGCAGGGGCAGCGGCGTCCAAAATTCCTGCGGATTCAGCAGGTGCTGGCGCACAAACGCATCCGCCATCTTCTGACTGATGGAACCCCAGTACATGCAGCGCAGTGTGTTATGGCACAGCACATCGATGGTCTTGCCGTGCTTGTCGCGGTCAAAGCAGGCGTGGCGCTTGTCATCCCACAAGCGCGCCTTCAAGTTCGCCGCGACCGCGTCCGCCTTTTCGCGCCATTCGCTTTCCCGCCCGTCGCCGCGCAGGCGGCTGATTTCCGACAATGTATCGCGGCAGGCGTAGGAGAACGACGTCACGTCCATCGACGCCATCGGCACAACGTCCGCATCTTCTGGCGGCGTATCGGTCGTGCAGTAGACAGGCGCGTGACCGTAGCGCAGGGCGTTGTCCTCCCCCGTATCGTAGACGCAGAAGGATTCAAGACATCCGTCGCCGTCGGAATCGCGCGTTTTCCAGAGATACGCATCGAATTTCTCTAAGCAGTCCGCCAGCATATCCAGGTACGCCGGTTCTTTGCCGGAGAGATACCACATGTTCAGCGCGTGCAACGGGAAGCAGAAGCCCTGAAACTTGTTGAACTGCGGCTCAATCGTCCCGTCGGGATGGCACTGAATCGACCCAGCAATCCGCCCGTCCGCACGCTGGGTGCGCATGAACAGCAGCTGATTGTTCATCGCGGCGGTCATGTTGCGCTTCCAGTACATTTCACCGCCCATCGGCTGCGTTTCCAGCCAAATCTTCTCGTACCCGCCGCCCTCGACCAAGACGGTATCCGCGCCGAAGTCCTTCAAATTATGAAGGCACTTGCGCTCCGCCTCGTCAAATAGCTTTTGCAGCGCCGCGTCATCGCAGGAAAAGGTTACTCCAGTTTGTGGAAGCATTGGCTTTCCTCCTGTCATTTTCCGGAAGCGAAAATGTCATTTTTGTCCCGCTTCCGACCTGTTTTTCCTGTCCTATTCTACCTGAAAACGGCCAAATTTGAAATGCGCAATTTTTTCGCATATTCGCAAACCATTGAAAAATCGGCATTTGCACGATATGCACAAAAATTTCGTCGATTTACAGTCGGCGTGCTGCATGGTATCATATTCGTAGTTGATTACGGGGCAGCGTTCCCGATGAACGGAGGGGTTTCATTGCAAAAGGCGGTAACAAAGACGGCGACCTCGCGCAAGCCGCATCAGCCCTTAGGTGTCCGCTTCCGGCGCGCTATTGTGCGTGACTGGCAGCTGTGGGTGCTGCTGATTCCGGCGCTGGCTTTCTTCATTGTATTCTGCTACTTCCCGATGTACGGCGTGCAGATTGCATTCAAGGACTTCAAAATCGGCAAGGGCATCGTCGGCAGTGAATGGGCATCGACAAAAGGGCAGCTTGACCTGTTCAAACACTTCCGCAATTTCTTCAGCATGTACTACTGCGGGCGCATGTTTGCAGACACGCTGCTGCTGAACCTCTACGGGCTGCTGTTCTCCTTCCCCATTCCGATTCTGCTCGCCATCATGCTCAACCAGCTGAACTCGAAGCGCTTCAAGGGCTTCACGCAGACGGCGATTTACGTTCCGCACTTCATCTCCACGGTCGTGCTGGCTGGTATGCTCTACCTGTTCTTCTCCCCCACCAACGGCATCGTCAACAAGGTGATAGAGGCCTGCGGGGGCAAGTCGATTTACTTCATGGTCGAGGAAAACTGGTTCCGTCCGCTGTTCATCGGTTCGGACATTTGGCAGAACGCCGGTTGGAATACCATCCTTTATATTGCCACGCTGACCTCCATCGACCCCCAGCTGTACGAAGCCGCGACCATCGACGGCGCGACCCGCTGGCAGAAGATTAAGAACATCGACATTCCGCACCTGATTCCGATTGCCGTCATGATGCTGATTCTCTCCTGCGGTTCGCTCCTGTCCTCCAACACGGACAAGGCGCTGCTGCTCCAGACATCCGGCAACATCAAAACCTCGGATATCATCGGCGTGTACGTCTACAACACGGGCATCGGCAAGGCGCAGTACTCCTACACCTCCGCCATCGGTCTGTGCCTGAACGTCATCAACTTCGTCATCATCATTTCCGTCAACGCCATCTCCCGCAAGGCCAGCGACATCAGCCTGTTCTAAGAAAGGAGGGAAAGCAAAATGGCAAAGAAGGAAGCGGAAGTACACGGCATTCGCATCAAAGAGACGCGCGCCGACCGTACTTTCAACGTTCTCAACCTGATTTTCTGGATGATTGTGCTGTTTATCACGCTTTACCCCCTGTGGCTGGTGCTGATTGCGTCCGTCTCCGACCCGGATGCGGTGCTGGCGGGTGAAGTGCTCTTCTGGCCTAAGGGCTTCTCGCTCATGGGCTACGAGGCGGTTTTCCAGCACAGCGAGCTGTGGCAGAGCTACTTGAACTCCATCATTTACACGGTTCTCGGTTCGGCGCTGTCGGTGATTGTCTCCCTTGCAGCGGCGTACTCGCTGAGCCGCAAATTCGCTGGGAAAGCATTCGTCAACTTCCTGATTACGTTCACCATGTTCTTCTCCGGCGGCTTGATTCCGATTTTCCTGAACGTGCGCGACTTGGGGCTGTACGACACGCGGCTGGTCATGATTCTGATGAACACCGTGTCCGTGTGGAACCTGATGGTTGCCCGCACCTACATTCAGTCCTCCATCCCCAACGAGCTGTACGAAGCCGCGGTGATGGACGGCGCGGATCACTTTACTTACTTCTTCCGCTGCGTCCTGCCGCTGTCCGGCACGATTATCGCCGTGCTGAGCGTCTACTACGGTGTGGCGCGCTGGAATGACTACTTCACGGGTCTGGTGTTCATCCGCAACCGCGCGTATCTGCCGCTGCAGACCGTGCTGCGCGAAATTCTTGCTTCGCTGTCCATTTCCGGCTCCAGCGATACGTTTTTCGCCGCCTACGCCGACAACCTCGGCGGCCTGCAGGAAGCCATGCGCAAAGCGGAAGTCGCCAAGTACTGCTGCATCGTGGTGTCTACGGTTCCCGCGATTGTGCTGTACATCTTCATGCAGAAGTATTTCGTCAAGGGCGTTATGATTGGGTCGCTGAAGGGATAATCCTTTCAGACTTTCCTTCGGTTTTTCTCACTGCAATGCGCTTTTGTGGCAGGGGGATTTCGCTCCTGCGGGAGCGACAAGGGGGCTTTCCGATCGCCCCCTTGACCCCTTCGGTTCCCCATTTTTTTCGGATTTCACACGTCCGCAGCGGCGTGATGAATCAATACCGTGCCATTCCCCGCGTGAGAATGGCGCAAAAGAAAGGAGATTTTCTCTATGAAGAAAATCGTCTCTGTTCTCCTCGCACTGGCTCTGACGCTGACGCTCGTCGGCTCGGCGGTGGCGGAAGACAAGGTCAACCTGACGGCCTTCCAGTACACGCTGGAAAACCAGTCCACGGACTTCAACAATCTCTGGTTCTTCCAGCAGATTGAAGAAAAGACCAACACGCACGTTGACTTCACCATGGTGAAGGACGGCGACTTCCAGACGCAGCTGAACCTGATGTTCATCTCCGGCAAGTACATGGACATGATTCTGCGCGGCAGCACCGACATTGAGGACTACGGCGTGAATCAGGGCCTGCTGATGCCGCTGGATGAGTACATCACCGAGGACATCATGCCCAACTACGTCTCCCGCCTGAACCTCAACAACGCGGGCGACTCCATCCCCGCTTCTGACGGTCACAGCTACTACATCGGCTACCTGATCGCCCAGAACGTCAACCACAACGGCACTTGGTACATCAACACCACCCTGCTTGACCAGCTGGGTCTGGAAGTGCCCACCACCATCGACGAGTACACCAACGTCCTGCGCAAGTTCAAGGAAGCGGGCATCAAGTACCCGCTGTCCACCTCCACCTTCGGCTACGGCCCGGAAACCATCTGGAACGAATTCGCTTCCTTCGGCGTGCCGGAAAACTACGCCTTCTACCACATCACCGATGACGACAAGGTCGAATTCACCGGCACGATGCCCGGCTGGCGCGCGTGCGTCGAATGGCTGCACATGCTCTACGAAGAAGGTCTGCTTGACCCCGAATGCCTGACGCAGGACTCCAACCTGTGGGCGAACAAGGTCAATGCTGGCGAAGTTGCTTCCTTCCCGTACCTGCGCCTGATTAACACTGCCCTGACTCCCGACGTTTACAAGGACTTCAAGTCCATCCTGCCTCCGGCTGACCCGACCTACGGCGCTGCTGTCTCCGCGATTCTGGAAGTGCCGGACCAGGGCGCTATCCTGACCTCGACCAACGCTAACCCCGTTGCGTCCCTGAAGTGGATTGACGCGCAGCTGGAAACCGAAACCATGATGGTGGCGGCGAACGGCAAGGTCGGCGAGCAGATTCAGCTCAACGACGAAGGCAAGTACGAAGTCATCAACGTGCCGGAAAACAACGGCCTGTACTCCTTCGTGCCTGTCACGATGGGTCAGTTCTTCGCGCCCGGCGAATACTACACCCAGATTTATCAGATGGCGCCGCACCGCGTCGAACGCTACCTCGACTCCGAAATGTACGCTGCAGCGGGCGTTCTGGAGCACAAGAGCTACCAGTACGTCTCCAAGCTGAGCAAGATGGATAACGAGGATGCTGTCGAAGCCGCGAACATCTACACCGAGCTGAAGAAGTTCATGGAAGAATCCGTGACCGACTTCATCAAGAACGGCGTGACCGACGAAAGCTACAACACCTTCGTGGAAACCGCCAAGGCCATCGGCGTGGAACGCTACATCGAACTGTACCAGAACGCCTACGCCGCTTATCTGGCGAAGTAAGCCTCTGAGGAAAGCCTGCCGGAGAGCCCTTGCGACTCTCCGGCTTTTCTCTTTCCGGCGTAAATTGCTTCCGAACTTCGTTTGCTATCTTCTGCAGTTTGTGATATAATCAGAAGTAACAAAAACATGCAAAGGGGCATGACGACATGCGAAAAAACGTGTTTTTCCTTCTGCTGCTTCTTCTTTTGCTGCTGACGCTCAGCGGCTGCGGTGATAGCATTGCGCCGGAGACAGAGAAAGTATCTCTGACCGCGCTGCAATACGAGTTGGAGAACCAGACACTTGATTTTGACAACATGTGGTTTTTCCAGCAGATTGAGGCGCAGACAGGCGTGCATGTCACCTTTGACGTCGTCAAGCATTCAGACTGGACGAACCGCGTCAACCTGATGTTCGCCTCCGGGCGCTATCACGACCTGATTCTGCGCGGCAGCCTGGACGTGGAGGACTACGGCGTGACGCAGCATGTGATTCTGCCGCTGGATGACTATCTGGAAGAATACATGCCTACGTATTTCAGCCGCCTGTCTATTGATAACGCCGGGAGCACCCTCCCCTCCTCCGACGGGAAGATGTACTACGTCGGCTTTCTGCTCTCGCAGGGCATCAACACCAACGGGCACTTCTTCATCAACAAAACGTGGCTGGACAAGTTAGGGCTGTCCGTCCCGACGACGACGGAGGAACTGACTGAAGTCCTGCGCGCATTCAAAAACGGCGATCCGAACGGCAACGGGTTAGCTGACGAAATCCCCTACGAAGCGACGTTCGCCGACGTGAACACCGGGCTGTACAACGCTTTCAGCGCGTTCGGCATCCCGATGAATGAGTACTTTGTTCACCTGTCCGCGGACGGCAAAGTGCTCTTCATGCCGGAGGAGGACGGCTTCCGCGCGTGCGTGGAGTGGCTGCACTCGCTCTGTCAGGAAGGCTTGCTGGACGTGGAGTCGCTCACGCAGGGGTCGAACCTGTGGGCAGCGAAGGTGAATCAGCAGAAAGCGGGCTATTTCACCTACTGGCGGCTGAAAAACACCGCGCTCTCCGACGACATTGCGGCGGATTACGCGGTCATGCTTCCCGTTCATGCGGAGGGCTACGAGGCAAGTCTTGCGCGGACGGAGGACGAAATCGAGTTCGGCGCGGCACTGACGATTCAGAATCATGATATTCCGTCATCGCTTCACTGGCTGGACGCGCAGTTCGAGACGGAGAACATGCTGGTGGCGCAGAACGGCAAAATCGGCGACACGCTGATTCTGCGCGGCGACGGGCGCTACGAGGTCACTTACGTTCCCGCGGGAAATGAGCTGTACAAGACCGTGCCGATTATCTGCGGGCAGTTCTTCGCACCCGCGAGCTACTATGCCTCGGTATACGTTCCGGCGGCACACCGGCAGGAGAAATCCGCCTACTGCGCGCTCTACGACGAATCCGGCGTCTTGGAAGAGGTTCCGTACACGCTGCTGATTAACACCGTGCCGATTACGAGCGAGGAATCCGCGCGCATTCAGCAGCTCTACACGTCGCTGAAATCCGCCGTGAATGCGTATCTGGTGGAATTCGTCACACGCGGCGTAACGGACGAGCGCTTTGCTGACTTTTTGGCGGAGCTGAACAGCATCGGTGCACAGGAATATGTTTCGCTCTACCAAACCGCCTATGACCGCTACATGAAGGGACTTTCGGAGCAATGAAACAGCAATCCGGCAGCAAACGCCTTTCCACCTTCGCGCGCTACGTCGTGTCTTACATGCTGGTGCTGCTTCTTGCGCTCAGCGCGCTGTTCCTGTACATGTACGTCTACATGAACCGCGAGGTGCGCGCGCAGGTCATCTCCAACGGCATCAACCGTTTGAGCCGCATCGCTTACCAGCACGAGGGGTATCTGGACAACATGCTCAACACCGCCGAGCAGATCGGCTTGTCCCCCTACCTACAGCCGTTCAGTTACCGCGACGAGCCGTGGCGCGCCTATGAGCTGATGCAGCAGCTTGTCCCCTACACGGTCAGCAACGATTTTTCTGACCAGATGTACCTGTGCTTCGCCAGCGACGACTACCTGTACTCTTCCTCCTCGATGATGACGCTGGACATGTTCAGCAGCCTGATGCACTACGAGCATGTGTCCGGCGCGGAATTGATGCGCCTGATCCGTCAGCCCGGCGGACTGTGCGTCCTTCCAGCGCAGAAAGTCGCATCCTCCCTTCTGGGCAGCGACCAGTACGACATGACGACGTTCATCATCCCGCTGGGCATGAGCCAGAAAAGTGAACGTGGGTCGATGCTCTTTCTCCTGCGGCAGAACACCTATCAGCAGCTCTTTTCTGACGCGATTGCTATGAACGCAAACACCTGCATCCTGCATGACGGCGCGATTCTGGCATCATCGGGCGAACTTCCGCTTTCGGCGGAGGAGCTGACATCCCTGCTTGCGGGCAACGAGGCGACCATGCAGCGCCAATTCGTCTCCGGCGGCGTCCCCTACACGCTGCTTGCGCTGGGCAACCGCAGCTGGGGGATGCAGTATGTGATGCTCATGCCATCGTCGGAACTGACGGGCAACGTCTGGCACAGCATGGGCGGCGTGCTGATGATGATTGCAGCGCTGGCAGTCGCGGGCAGCGTGCTGTCCTACCTGCTGGCTCGGCGCAACATCCGCCCCATCCGCGAGATTTCGAGCCTGCTTCCGCAGGACGAGAGCCGCGGCGACGAATGGTCATCCATCCAAACGGGCATACAGGAGTTGTCCCGCCGCAACAGCGACTTGACGCGCCGCCTCGAATCCTCCCTGCCCATGCAGCGGCATGACTTCGTGCTGCGTTTCATGAAAGGGCGCTTTGACAGCCGCGAACTCGCCGTCGCCGCCGCCACAAGCGTCCGGCTGGACATCGACAAGCCGTATTACGGCATGGTGCTCTGCCCCGAACAGGAGCAGAACGACCAGCCCTTCACCATGCAGGAGGAGCCGCTGAACCGCGTGACAGGCGTAACCGTCTGCTCGGTCGAAATGGCGGCGATGAACAACTTCCTCTATGTCGTTTTCGCCGACACTGAGCAGGGTCTGCACGACGTGGCAAACGCGCTGCACCAGATTTGCATCGAGCGCTACGGCCACGCCTGTGTCGCCATGAGCAACGCGCACCAAAATTTCACCCACGCGCCCGCGTGCTACCTCGAAGCCGCGACCGCCTACGACAACCGCTTTGTCATGGATGACAGCCGCGTGCTGGAATACTCGTTCGTCTCCGTCAACCTGCGCGACATCCTGCCGCAGGCGCGCAAAATCACCGACGGCATCAATCAGGCGCTGGTGCTGAACAACCGCGCCCTGCTTTCCGGCAAGCTCGATGAGCTGCTGGCGTTCCTCAAGCATTCCAGCATGACGCCATTCGCCTTCCGCCTGATTTACAACGACGTGATTCACACGCTCCTGCGCGAACACGCCGCGAACGTCGCCGACAGCAGTGACATGAAGGACATGTACGATATCTTCTCCCTCTCCGGCTGCCAGAGCGTGGACGATTTGGACGAGCTGCTCCGCCGATTGTGCGACGCGATTCTGCAAGCCGAGAAGCCCGCGCCGACCGAGGAGACCGGCGGCATCGAGGAAGTGGCGGCGTACATCCGCGAACATTACGCCGACCCGAAACTGTCCATCAGCGCCATTGCTGAGGCGTTCGGCGTATCGACCGCGCGGCTCTCGCTGTCCTTCAAGGAGCGCAACCGCGTCTCCCCGAACGAATATCTGGCAATTCTTCGCGTCGAGCGCTCAAAGCAGCTGCTGACCGAAACCGAACTGTCCATCAAGGAAATTGCCGTGAACGTCGGCTACTACGATGCGTCGAGCTTCATTCGCCGCTTCAAGCAGATTACCGGCGTCACGCCGCTGCAGTACCGCCGCAGCAAGGAGGACACAAACCATGGAAACGACGCTTGACGTGCGCGGCGTGACCCGGCGCTACGGGACACGGGAGGTCTTGAAAGGCATCACGTTCGCCGCGCAGAAGGGCGAAATCATTGCGCTGCTTGGGCGCAACGGCACAGGCAAATCGACACTGATGAACACCATCACGGGGTATCTGTGCCAGTCGGGCGGCGACATCTCCATCTGCGGCTATGACGTGCTGACCCAGCCGTTGGAAGCCCGCCGCCGCACGGGGTATCTGCCGGAGCAGCCGCCGCTGTATCCCGACATGACGGTGACGGAGTATCTGCGCTACTGCTGCCGTCTGCGCGGGCTGAAAGCAAGTACACAGACGGCGGAAATCGCCCGCGTGATTGAACTGACGGGGCTGGAGGCATATGCGCATCGGCTGTCCGGTCGATTGTCGAAGGGGTATCGGCAGCGCTTGGGCGTCGCGCAGGCGCTTCTGGGGCAGCCGCCGCTGCTCATCCTCGATGAACCCGGCAGCGGACTTGACCCGCTGCAAATGGCGCAGATGCGCGAGGTCATCCGCCGCGCGGGGCAGGACAGCACCGTTCTGCTCTCGTCGCACCTGCTCAGCGAAGTGACAAACGTCTGCGGGCGTGCGATTGTGCTGGACGAAGGCGTCATCCGCTATGACGGCACGATGGATGCGCTGCTGCGCGGCGCGGCGAGTCTGCGGCTGATGTACCGCGGGGATGCGCCGATGATGGCGCTGATTCGCGAACTGCCGGGCGTAACGGAAGTGACGGAGCAGGATTGCCGGGAAGGCGGCTGCCATCTGCTGCTGATTCGCCACGAGATGGATGCCGACCTGCGCGCACAGGTGTCCGCGCTGTGCTACGAAAATCACTGTGCGCTGCTGGAAGAGACAAACGGCAGCGACGCGCTGGAGGATGCGTTCCTGCACGTCATCGCCCGGAAGGACATCAGCCGAAAGGAGGTGGAGTGAATGCGCGCCGTATTCCGCCATGAATTGAGCGGCTATTTCACCACCCCCGTCGGGTATGTGTTCCTGACGATGTATGCGCTTTTGTCCGGCTTGGTGTTCGTGTTCATCAACATCGGGCAGGAAATGAGCGCGAGCATGAACCTGCTCTTTTCGGGGATGCAGCTGCCGCTGATGCTGATTGCGCCGCTTTTGACGATGCGCCTGTTCGCGGAAGAAAAGCGGATGCGCACCGACCAATTGCTGCTCACCTCCCCTGTTCCGCTGGGGCAGATTGTGCTGGGCAAGGCGCTTGCCTCGCTGGCGCTGCTGATGATTGCCATGCTGCTGGCGCTGATTTACCCGCTGCTGATCGCCCCGTATGCGCAGATTGCGTGGTCGGAAATCGCGGTGGTGTTCCTCGGCTACTATCTGCTTGACGCGGCGATGGTGTCCGTCGGCGTGCTGCTCTCTTCGCTCTGCACGAACCAAATTACCGCCGCCATCCTGACGCTGGGCGTGAACGTGCTGATGTACCTGTCGGAGCATTATATTGTCCCGCAGGCGGGCACAAGCGCGTACCTCCACCCGGTCAGCGTGATACTGGGCTTCCTGCCCTCTTCTTCGCGGCTGGGCGACTTCGCCAACGGCATCATCAGCCTGTCCGACATCGTGTATTTTGTCGCGTTTATCGCGCTGATGCTCTTCCTGACCGACCGCGCGATGGAAAAGCGCCGCCACGCAAAGGGGTGATTTTTGATGAAGAAGAAATCCATGCCCTATGGGGTCTATCACCTGCTGACGTGCGTGCTGGCGGTTGTGATGGCGGTGCTGGTCGTGCTGGTCAGCCAGCGCGCGGAGGAAAAGTGGTACTTGAAACTCGATGTGTCGCCGAGCGGGGTAACAAACTTAAGCGACTACACGCTCTCCCGCCTGCATGCGCTGGATGAGGACGTGCTGCTCTACCCGGTGTACACATCCGGCTATGACAGCACCGTCCGTGACCTTGTGACCGAGACGCTGAACAAGATGAGCGCTGAGTGCGCCCATGTGCGTGTGGAGACGATTGACCCGGTGACGCAGCCGCAGCGCATTGCCGCGCTGAGCGGCGACGCGGGCAGCATCGAGAACGGCACAGTGTTCATCACCAATCAGGACGCGACGCGCATCATCCGCCTTTCGCCGGAGGAGTTTCTGTTCTCCCGCACGGTTTTGGGCGAGGAATACACCATCTACTGCGGTGAAGCGCAGCTGATTGGCGCGATTGGGCGCGCGTGTACGGACAATCCCGTCGGTGTGTACTTCCTGACGGGTCACGGGGAGCTGACGCAGGAGGACTGCTCCCTGCTGGCGCTGCAGCTGCGGTCGAACGGCTTCGAGGTGCATTCGGGGGAAATCGCCCGCATTGCGCCCGCCGCGACGGACATTCTGCTGCTGCTTTCTCCCCGCAGTGACCTGACGGGCGATGAGGCACAGACGCTTGCCGCTTTTCTGGATAACGGCGGGCGCGTGCTGGTCGCGTGCGGCGCGGATACCCCGCTTTCGCGCCTGACGCAGCTGCAAGCCGTCTGCAACCTGTACGGCTTGGGCTTCCAGTCCGGCTGGGTCGTGGAAAACGCGGCGGAAAGCGACCGCTATGTTGATGCGCCGGAGTACCTCTCCCCCGTTGTCGCGGCGGATTACGAGATTACCGGGCGGGTGCTGCTGCCGCGCGCGTCTGCACTGATTACGCCTGCGCTTCGTCCCGGCGTGACCGTGACCACCCTGCTGACCACCTCCGACCGCGCCGTGCTGCACCCGGATGCGTCCGGCAATGCGCTGGATAGTCAAGCCGGCGACGTGTCCGGGCAATTTCTGCTCGGTGCAATGGCGAAGAAGAGCAGCGGCACGGCGCTATGTCTGCTGGCTTCCAGCGACATGCTCCGGGACAGCGCGTCCATCAGCGGCGCATCCGTCTTGGATGCCAGCGACAACCTTGCCCTGCTGACTGACCTTGTGACCGACATGGCGGATATCGACCAGACGGCGTCGCTCGACGCGGGCGTGAAGCGGCTTCCGGCGCAGCGCATCACCTTTGACAGCGAAAGCAGCCGCCAGCGCGTGACAATTCTCGCCCTGACCGTGATTCCCGGCGTACTGCTGCTGACGATGGCGGTCGTGCTGCTGAAAAGGAGGCGGCTGTAATGCGGCGCGGACTTCGCCTGCTGCTGATGGCGCTCGTCTGCGCGGCGCTCGGCGGCGTGTATGTGCTGCTTGGCAGCGCGGTTGCCCCCGCGGAAGCGCCCGCGCCGGAACCCACCGACGCGCCGGGGTATTTCATGCTCTATGAGGACTCCGTGGCGGCGCTGGAGAGCATCACTGTGCAGCCTAAAGGGGCGCAGCGCTACACCGCCGTGTCCGACATGGCGTTTGACCAGAATGGCAATCTGCTCGGCGTATACAACGCGCTGTCCCAGCCGTTTCTGGTATCGGGGCAGAAGGACTTCACATTCAGTACCGCCGCGTGGCAGATGCTGCTCCTGACCGCGCAGCACATTCCGGCGACGGCGACCTATCCTGCGCTCGACCGCGACGCCTGCGGACCCCGACGCCGTCATCACCCTGACGCGCAAGGACGGCACGACCCGCGTCCTGCGTATCGGGCGCTTGACCTCCGACGGCGCAAGCTGCTATGTCTCGCTTGACGGCGACACAAACGTGTACCTCGTCCCCTACGACTTCCATGAGACAATGGTGCAGCCGCTGAACGCCCTGCACACGCTCCCCGGCGCAATTGACGAAAGCGCCTCCGCCGCCGTGCAGATTGCCTTGACCGGGACGGACGACGGGCAGCTCATTTTCACTAAATCAAGCGGCAAATTGATGGCGTGGTCGGCGACCTCGCCCATCGCCCACGCGGGCAGCACCGAGCGCATTGAGGCGTTCATCACGGGGCTGTGCGCGGTTTCAGCGGACGAGTACGTCACCACCGTGGCGGACGCCGCTGGTCTGGCAGCGTATGGGCTGGATGCGCCGCGCCGCCTGATTGCCGCGTTCCAAGACGGCACGATTCGCGACATCCACTTAGGCAGCGACGCGGGCGACGGCATGGTGTATGCCCGTATGGACAGAACCGGCGATATCTACCGCATCCGCCGCACGCAGCTAACTTTCGCGGAAAGCGCCGGGCTGAACACGCTGCTTGACCGCTTTGTATCGCCCGTGGTTGTCGCCACGCTGTCACAGGTGCGTCTGACAACGGTTGACGGCGAAACGACCCTGCGCATCGAGTACGAAAATGGCGACGACAGCATTGGTCAGCGCTGGTTCTGGGACGAAAACGCTGTCACGCGCAACGAATTTACCGATGCGTATTTGTCCATTATCGCCCTGCAGTTCGACCAGACTGCCCCGCAGGAAGCCGCAGGCACTTCCCTGCTGGCGGATGTCACCTTCACCCTGCGTGACGGCAGCACATCCACCGTCCGCTATGAAGGCTGCGACGCTTTTTACGCCTTGGCAACGACCGACGGCGGCGGACGCTTTCTGGTTCGCTTGACCGACGTTGAGAACATGCTAACAGTCTTGAAAGGAGAAAAATAACCCATGAAGCGCGAAGAAATCAACATCCGTGACCCCTTTGTGCTGACGCGGAACGGGCAGTATTACCTCTACGGCACGCGCGGCGCAACCTGCTGGGGCCCCGCGGACGGCTTCGATGTGTACGTCAGCCGCGATTTGGAGAATTGGGACGGCCCCTTCGAGTGTTTCCACAACGACGGCACATTCTGGGCGGATCGCAACTACTGGGCGCCCGAAGTGCACGAATACCATGGCAAGCTGTACATGCTGGCGAGCTTCAAGCGCGAAGACCTCTGCCGCGGCACGGCGATTTTGACCGCCGACGACCCGCTGGGGCCGTTCGTGCCGCACAGCGACGGGCGCGTGACCCCCTCCAATTGGGAGTGCCTTGACGGGACGCTTTACGTCAGCCCGGACGACAAACCGTATCTCGTCTTTGCGCACGAGTGGGTGCAGGTCGGCGACGGCGAAATCTGCGCCATGCCCCTCTCCGATGACCTTTCCCGCGCCATCGGCGAACCGAAACTGCTCTTCCAGGCGTCCGAAGCGGAATGGGCGCGGCTGGTGCATCACCGCTCCAGCGGGCGCGACGGCTATGTGACGGACGGCCCGTCGATGTGGAGGACGGCGGACGGCACGCTGCTGTGCCTGTGGGCGAGTTTCTCCGACGAGGGGTACACAGAGGGCGTGGCGGTCAGCGACAACGGCGACATTACGGGGCATTTCACGCAGGTTGAGCCGCTTTTCCGGCGCGACGGCGGCCACGGCATGGTGTTCCGCGCGCTGGATGGGCAGCTGTACCTGACGCTGCATTCCCCGAACGAGCATTTGAAGGAGCATCCGTGCTTCATCCCGCTGGAAGACGTCGCTGGCCGCCTGACCCCGAAGTACACGCTGCCGGACTGGTTCGCACCGCTTCAAAGCCGCCTGCACACGATGGCGGATGAACTGACCGCGTCGCTGACGGGCTGGCACGGGTCAGACGCGACGTTCCGCCCGGAGGACTTCGGGCTTGTTCCCGGCGAAAAGGCGACCCGCGCGATTCAATCCGCCATCAACAAGGCGGGCGAACACGGCGGCACCGTCCGGCTGTCCGGCGGCGATTACGTCTCCGGCACGCTGATTCTGCGCAGCAATGTCCTCCTGATGGTCGATAGCGGCAGCCGGCTTCTTGCGTCCACCGACCTCGCGGATTACCCGGAGCAAATCGCCCGCCGCCTGACCGTGCAGGACACGAACATGGGCATGAACCAGTCGCTGATTTTCGCCGAAGGGTGCGAGAACATCTGCATCTGCGGCGGCGGCGAGTTGGACGGGCAGGGTACGCGCACGAATTTCCCCGGTGACGAGACTTGCCACGGCACGCCTGGACGTCCGTTCCTGATGCGCATCATCGACTGCCGCGACGTGCATGTGCATGACATTACGCTGCGCTCCGCCGCCTGCTGGATGGAAAACTACCTGAACTGCGACCGCGTGCTTTTGGAGCGCGTGACCGTCCGCAATCAGACGAACTACAACAACGACGGCATCGACATCGACGGCTGCCGCGACGTCATCATCCGCAACTGCGACGTGGAATCCGGCGACGATGCGTGCTGCTTCAAGGGCGCAAGCGAGCGCAACACTGAGCGCGTCCTCATCGAGAACTGCCGCCTGTACAGCTGCTGCAACGCCTTGAAGGTCGGCACGGACACGCAGGGCGACTTCCGCGATGTGCTGGTGCGCAACTGCCAAATCGGCGGTGTCGAACACGACCCCAGCGGACTGAAACATCGCTGTTCCGATTCCGGCGTATCGCTCGAAATGGTGGACGGCGGGACGCTGGAAAACTTCCTCATTGAGAACATCACGATTGACCGCGCGTGGAGTCCCTTCTTCCTGCGGCTTGAAGACCGTGGGCGCGTCAAGCCCGGCGATCCGAAGCCGCCCGTCGGCACGCTGCGGCGGATTGCCATCAGCCAAGTTCGCGGCGGCGACAACGGCGCACGCGGATCGTACTTCATCGGCATCCCCGAAAAGGCGATTGAGGACGTGCTGCTGCATGACGTGGTAATCGCCCAGCACGCGAGCGAAAAGGCGGTGCTTGACGAGGGCGCCATCAGCGAACTGCGCGGCGTATACCCCGACGCGCACATGATTGACGACCTCGGCGACGCCCCCGCGCGCGGCTTGTGGGCGCGGCATGTGCACGGCCTGTCGCTGGCGGGGTACGACGTGATTCCGGATAAGAAGGATGCGCGTCCGTATCTGGTGGCAGAAACAGACGTGACGCTGGACAAAAACGCCTGTCTGTAAGTTGGAAAACGCCGTGCTGCACCATTGGACTAAAGCGCAGGGACGCTATGGGGCAGCGTGATTTTCTGTCGAAGGAAGAGAAAATCGACAAACTGCCCTGCGGGCGCAGAAGCACTTCTATGTGCAGCATTGCGGTACACACGGAAGTCAACAAACCGGACGAAGCATATGCCTCGTCCGGTTCTTTTTATACTATTTCCAGATAAGAATGCGCCAAGATGCGCCGCGAATTTTTCATTCTGGCTAACGTGAATGAAACGCAGCGTAGCAGCGCTACGCTAAGTGGAATGAGCGGACGCCAGAAGGGAAAAGGCGCAAGCAGATGGCGCAGGTGAATCTGGAAATAGTATTACCTTTGGGTATTACTGCGGTTGCCTTATCCGAAACGCCCTCACATGTTCATATTCCGACAGCGGCCCGAACAAATCCACCAGATTCACCCGTGCTGACATTCGCACCGTGTAGATGCTGGTGTACGCGCGCTCGTTTTTGCTGTTTTCGGAGTGAAAATCCACATTCAGCACATCGACGCTGTGCGCTGCAAAGAACGCTTTGATGTACCCTGTGGTTTCAACACGGTGGTCATACTGAATTTCCACCTGCCGAATTGTCGTCGCGGGGATAATCCGCTGGACGATGGTCAGCGTCAGCAGCACAAGCGTACATCCGCTGAGAGCGAGCGTGTAGCAGCCCATGCCAGCGACAAGTCCCAGACACCCGGCGCACCATAGCGACGCGGCCGTTGTCAGCCCCGCAATCTTCTTCCGGCTGGAAAAAATCGTCCCTGCACCGAGGAAGCCGATACCGCTGACCACCTGCGCGCTGATGCGCCCCATGCTGACCGCCACGCCGGTGTTAAGCACGTCGGTGTTAATGGCCAGCACGCGCGCTTCGACGTAGTTCTCCATCACGGCAATCAGCGCCGCGCCGAGGCAGACGAGGATATGCGTTCGTGTACCCGCCGGTTTATTGCGGCGTTCGCGCTCATAGCCGATTGCCAAACCAATCAGGATAGCGAGCAGAATTCGCGCGCCTGCTTCCCACCATGCCATTGCGTTTCACCTTCTTTCTCTCATAGAATTCTGTTTGTTTCTTTCTGGTGTTATATTCGCCATATAGCACAAAAGTTCCTGCTTTTTTGTGCAAAAAAGACTGCAGCGGATGAGCGCCGCAGCCTTCTTTGCTTTGCGTTTCGGTTTATTTCAAAAAGTCCTCAATCAGTCCGTGCAGGAAGCGAGCATAGTCGGCACTGACAGCGACGTTGATTTCCGGCAGGTTCGTCCAGACGTGGTGATGGCGGCGATCCATAATCGTCATGCCAAGGGTCAGGCCGTCCTGCGTCGATACGCCAACGCGGCCGCGCACGCTCTTGAGCAGCGTCGGGTCAGCCGTCGCCGCAACCGCCATACAGTCAATGACCGCGCAGTAGGCTTGGAAGCCGCGCCCATGCACGAAGGAAATCGCCTGATGGAGGAATTTCGCTTCGGGCTTGTCGCTCGCCGCCAGCCGCGCAAGGTCTTCGTCCGTAAAGTCCACGGAGAAGTACGTCGCAACGTCCAGCCCAATCGCCGTCACCTTCAAGCCGGATTCGTAGACCTGCTTCGTCGCTTCCGGGTCAACGTAGACGTTCCACTCACTTTGAGGCGTGTCGCCCGTGGCGTTGAGGAAGGACGCCTCATTCAGCCCGAATGCGCCGGAAATGGCAATCACTTCGACAATCTTATCCTTGATGTCCGGGGCAAGGCGCAGTGCCATAGCGATATTGGTCATTGGCGCCAGACAGACCAGTGTAATTTCGCCCGGCTGCTGACGGATGAGGTCGATAATCGCATTGACGGCGTGGGTCGGGTTCTCCGGCAGCTCCGAATCCGGCAGAAAAGATTCGCCCTGCCCGTCGCGCCCGTGGGTAAACGGGTCGTTCGGGATGTCGCGCACCATCGGGCGCGAGCAGCCGCGGTAGACCGGAATGTCCTCGCGCCCCAGCATCCGCATGATGCGCCGCGCGTTGCGGTAGGTAATGTCCACGGGATAATTGCCGTTGACCGTCGTCACCGCTTGAATGTCGAGATTTGGGTTCTTAACTGCCATGATGATAGCTGAGGAGTCATCCATGCCGGGGTCGCAGTCCACAATAATCTTCCGCATATGTTTCACCCCTTACGCTTTGTCGCTGATGAGCTTAACGTAATACTTGCGCTTGCGCGGGCCGTCGAATTCAAGGAAAAAGATGCCCTGACTGCCACCCAGCACGAGCTTGCCGCCGTCGATAATCAGCGGAATGCTCACGCCCAGCAGGGAACATTTCACATGACCCGCAGCATCGGTAGGCGTATCGTGCTGATGCTTAAAGTCGATGCGGGTAGGAATCAGGCGGCAGATCTCGTCCTGCAAATCCTCAAAGCCAGCCGGATCCCAGAAGGACGTAATCGTCAGCCCCGCCGTCGTATGCGGATTGAAGACGATGCATTCGCCGCTCTGGATGCCGCTCTCGGCAACGAACTGCTTGATGTCGTCGGTCAGGTTGATAACATCATTGGGTTTTGTTTCCAAATTGAAGCATTTCAGCATTGTTGATTTCCCTCCTCAGTCGTCCACCATGACAATTTCGCTCTGCCGCACGCACGCCGCACCCTTGGAGAACGACCACGGGCCTTCGCAGCCGCGTCCGCTGCGTTCACCCAGCATCGTCATCAAATAGCCGAACACCAGACACGCCGGGACGAAATTGTAGAGGCTTTCCGCCAGCACATTCTTCGCCTTCGGGATGATGAACACCGCTGCCTGCTTTTCGTCCGGCATCTCGCGGTCGGTCACAATCGCCAGCGGGCGGCCCAGCTGCTTGGCGTAGCCGATGGTTTCCAGCGTACGAGAATCCGCCTTGTTGTCCTCCGCCGCCCAAATCATCGTGCCGATTTTCTCCGGATGATTGACGAAGAAATTCAGGTGCAGCCATTCCTCGGTGTTGATGTACATCGCCGGGCGGCCAATCGCCTCGAACACCTTCGCCTGACCGAAGAACGCGCAGGCGTACTCGAAGCCGCTGCCCGCAAAGTCGTAGCAGTCCATGTCCTTCCACTGCTGCGCGACAGCGAACGCGGTGTCGTCCATGGCGGGCAGGGCGGTTTCCAGCGCATCCGCCAGCGCCTTGATTTCCTTGCGGCGCGCGCTCGCAACGTCCATCGTGTAGCGTCCGCGCACTTCGCCGATGCGGATAGCCAGCAGGTACAGCGCCATCACGCAGACCATGTAGCTGCGCGTGCCGGGGGCGGACTCGAACTTGGGGATGTCCAGCTTCAGGATGCGCTCGGCGCTCTGCCCCAGCACGGATTCCTCATGCCCGGTGATGCCCAGCGTAAACGCGCCCGCCTTGCGGCAGCGGCGAACCGCCTCCCCTACGCGCGCCACCTGCCCGGAGTTCGACACGGCGATGACCAGCGGACTCTGCGGCGCATAGCCGAGGTTCTTCTTCTCGTAGTCGCGCGCCAAATCAATCGTCGGCACGACTTCGGTGCGAATCTTGGCGTACTTCTCAAACGCGGGCTTCACCGCCAGCAGCGCGGCGTAGCTGTCGCCGCAGCCGGTCAGCACAATGCGCTGGATATTGAAGATTTCCGGCGTGGAGAGGACGGTGCGCGTCTTCGGCTCCAGGTCGGCGTACTGCTGTCGCATCAGCTCCGGCAGGCTCATGACCTGGCGGCGAAGGGCGCTGTCGAAATCCATCTTGTTCATGCTTGATGACCTCCTTGAATCATATCAATCAGCAGATTTCCGATGTCGATGCTGTGTTTCAAGCCCGACATGATGACTTCATCCGGCATTTTTGCCGTGAAGTTATGCGTTTCATAGGTGAAATCGCCGTCGTACTGCGCCAGATGCAGGGCGTCGGTGATTTCCGTCCAGTCGCTCAGCCCAGAAAACGGCAGAATATGGTCGTTCTTGATGGAATTGTAGTCGGAGATATGGGTGGCTTTCAGGCGCTTGCCGAGGTATTGCAATGCTTTGCGCTGATCCTGATGGCAGATGGAGGCGTGTTCAACATCCCAGCAGCAGCCGACGTTGTCATACGGCAGGCTGTCCACGAGGTCGCCGAGTTCCTCCGCCGTCACGCAGTAGCGGCGCTTCGGCGCGATGTTCTCCTCCCACAGGTTCTCCACCGCGATGCCCACGCCGTACTTTCCTGCCAGCTCAATGCGCGGTTTCAGGTACTCGATGGTCTTGCGCTTGCTGTCGCGGACAGGGGTGACGCTGTCGAAATCGGTCGCGGCGTGGATGACGAGCCACTTGATGCCGAGGATGCGCCCGCCCTCGATGCCGCGGCGGATGAGTTCGTCGAGGAACTCCTTGTCGGGCGTGTTCGGGTCGCAGAAGTTATAGAAGTGCAGATGCCCCTGCGAGAACTCGATGCCCATCTCGTCGGCGATGTCCTTCGCCTGATGGATGAGTGTCTCCCACTGCGGCGTTTTGAACGGCGTATCGAACACGCTCAGGTCATGGAAATTCATGTCCAGCACGCGATACCCCGCCTGCCCCAGCGTCCGCACGCTGTCCAGAATGCTTGCTTTCGTCCCGTCCGGGCGATTGAAATACATACACGTTGATGTTGACAGCCGCATGGCTTTCTTTCCTTTCATCAGGGGGACCCAAGGGGCGCTGCCCCTTGACCCCGCCAGAGGCTTTGCCTCTGGACTCCAGCAGGGGCGCTGCCCCTGCACCCTGCAAGGGAGTTCCTCCCTTGACCCTTTTTCGCGATTGAGTTGGTGAC
>OBLG01000980.1_pt1 | contig 25199 bp, 15 predicted proteins | sample 1517451 | NCBI WGS metagenome assembly OBLG01 (sample SAMN04571694, study PRJEB22368) | human gut metagenome | biome: human gut; material: stool | host: Homo sapiens | place: Luxembourg | collected 2012-06-29
TACTGATACTGAAAAACTTAGCATTTATGCGGTTTTCAAGGCTTAAAGGTGATAATAAAATTCCACGCTTACTGATTCTTTTTTCTTTTCCCCTGATTACTGATACTGAAAAACTTAGCATTTATGCGGCTTCCCAGACTTAAAGGTGATAATAAAATTCCACGCTTACTGATTCTTTTTGCTTTTCCCCTGATTACTGATACTGAAAAACTTAGCATTTATGCGGTTTTCAAGGCTTAAAGGTGATAACTTCACATTGACACGTTATCACCTTTAGATTATAATACAATCATACTAAAGAAAGGAATTTCATCTCATGGCAAAAGATAAAGAACTGGACGATTATGAAGAAGAATCAAATAAATTTATAAAAAATATAACAAAGAAAGAAAATATAATAGTACAAAAAAGCCGCCCATTATTAGAACTTTATAAATCTGATTTGACTATCATTGAGTTTAAAATTTTGGATGTATATCTCTCCAGAATTAACAGTCATAATCCAGATCGTAAAACAGTAATTTTTGGAAAAGCTGAACTGGAACGAATCTTTGGAATAAAAAAAATGAATAATTCAGAATTAAAAAAAAGACTTAAACACCTGATGAGCAATGTTGTAGAGCTGCCAGATTCCGAATCTGGCAATGGCTTTCAGCTTGTTACTCTATTTGAAGAAGCAATATCTTACAAAGATGAAAACGGTGTTTGGAAGGTGCAGCTTGAATGTACGGATAAAGCTATGAAGTATTTTTTTAATATTGAAAATTTGGGGTATTTCCGGTATAGACTTCGTAGCACAATATTATTAAAAAGTCGCTATTCATATGTTATGTTTAATTACCTAGAATCAAACAGATTCAGAAAAACTTGGGTTGCGAGCTTGGATGAAGTAAAATTATTATTGAAATGCGACAAAACACCCGCTTATAGTGAATTTAAAGATTTTAACAGACTTGTTCTAAAAAAAATAAAAGAGGAAATTACAAAAAAAACAGAGTGCCGATTTGATTACGAAACAATCAAATCTGGTCGTAAGATTTCAGCTATCCGTTTCACTGTAGAAACATTATCGGATCTAATATTGTGTGACAATAACGAATCTTCTCAAATGACCTTTGAAGATTATGAGAAAAAATTAGAGGAAGAATTGAATCGACCAATGTGGCACGAAGAATATGATCGTCTAAATTTAAAAAAAGAGGAAATAGTAGAGTTGGATTCCTTACTTGTTACTGTGCCAGATATATGTTTACCAGATCTTGATTTCACAGATGATATTAGTTTTCGCCGCTATCATTATCTGGATCAGAAGATCAGCTTGATTCTAAGAAGAGATAAGGAGAAGCCAATTCGCAGCAAATTCTCTTACTTGAAGAAACTTATACAAAATAATATAGATGATGCTACCTCATAATTCAGTCTATCTCTCTCCTTGATTGATAGCTTGATTAACTACTTGATTAACTACTTGATTAACTACTTGATTATGGAAGCAAAAAAACATAGGAGAAATAAGGGGGGAGAGCAGTTAAAGGTGATAAAAAAATTCCATTAAGGTGATAATAAAATTCCATTAAGATGATAAAAAAATTCCATTAAGGTGATAATAAAATTCCATTAAGGTGATAATAAAATTCCAAAAATGACTTAAAGGTGATAATAAAATTCCACGTTGAAATAAGGATACCACAATCCCACCAACTTCGGATCAGAAAATATAATTGACAGAACCTATAGCCTATATTATAATCGCAGTTGAAAGTTTTTTCTTTCGCTGTGTGGTAAACACTATGTATGGTTGTTATTTCGTCTCAATAGATAATGTTCGGTATAATATAATAAATTATGTGTGGTTATATTATGATTTGTTATTCATCTCAAACAGATAACATTGGGGATATTATATTGGATTTAAAAACATTGCTATAGTAGTGCTTGCCACACTAACTTAAATCACTTCCCAATATATCAACTTAATTTTTCCCTCACCGAAATCGGTGACTAAAATTTGAAACTCTTTTTTTAACGATACCCCGGACTGAATTTTTTCCCTTGATCAGATCGGGGAAATTTTTTTTCAGAATTTCTCCAGTACCCAAATATTTTTCTGGTATGAACCAGTATTATATTTTTGTAGATGATGGATATTCCACCGCTATTTGTTCTAATGTTGGAAAGAATAATGGTTCGGTATTTCGGATAAAGATACATTTCCTTGGCAAAATGGTTAATTTCTATACCATATGCACAAAGCGTATTGTGAAAAACTACAAAATCAGACATAAATTGTGGTTTTTTTGCCGATTTACTGCCAAAATATGGTATAATACCTGCGTAAAAAATCTATTCATCTCAAATACCCTGAATAGAAGAATATCTCCCCTTGAATGTGGTATCTCCACAGGGAAAAAATACTGTCAAAAACACGAAAACAGAGAACCCTTGTTGTTCTCAAAATCCTTGAGTGAGCTAACAGGATTAATTTTGGTGTAAAGCCTCAACAGCGGCAGCATTTTTTTTTAATGTGTCGTAAAATCCATTGCTTTTGCTATGGGGAGTATCGACTGATGCCAAAATCAGACCTTGGTTTTGACATCGGGATTGTAAATGAAGGGAAATTTTTTAAAATGAAAGGAGAGCTTTGTTATGAAACTCGTTAGGAAGAGAGTTGTATCACTTGTCATGGCATTTGCCATGGTATTTTCTCTCTTTGCAGGAACAGGCAACCTGTCGGCAACAGAGGAATCAAATGGTGAGAGTGGTGCAGATTCCGACAAGATTCTCGGTGCGACACCGACAGATGCGGAAGGTGAAAGTACAGAGATTGAAGAAGATGTAAATGGTATCATAACATTTACCAAGAAGAAGCCAAGTGTAGCGGATGAATCCTGCAACATGGCTGGCATGGTCTACAACATCTACAAGGATGCAGACTGTACCGAAAAGATTGAATCCTTAGTGCTGTCCTATGATGGACATGTATATCGGGATCAGAATAAGGACCTGATCTATAAGGATCAGGGAGAAAGAGGATTTGCGGATGAGCAGATCAAGGATCGGGAATATCAGTTAGAACTTCCGACCTCAACTTATTATTACAGACTGGACGAAAACCTCTCACATTCTTCTGAGAGTTTTTCCACAACCGGATATTCTTATTCCAACCAGATTGGTTCTTTTACGCTCACGTCAGATAATACCCCTCTTTGCGTAATCTGTAAGGACGAATGGCAGCTTGCGGAAAAAGAAGTAGTTACCGCAACACCAGGGGATGCAGATGAAACCACAGAAGAATTATCCGAGGAAGATTTGAGTTCCGAAGAAACAACCGAAAGTACAACAGAGGATGTAACAGAGGATGTAACAACCGAAAGTACAACAGAGAATGTGATCGAAGAAAAAACAGAGGAAGTTACAACGGAAAAAGATATTGCAACAAAAACGGATTCCGATGAGAAACCAGTTATTATCACGAACGCATTTGAGTTCATCACTGAAATGTTACAGACTACATTTCTTGCATCAGTAGCGGACATTGGTGCTGATATTGCTCCGGCTCACAACTGGTACTACGATGACTGGATTGACGAAATGGAACGAACCCATGCAGGCGAGTTTGATGGATCGTATGATTTTTATGGTTCTTATTATGCCTGTGCTAAATGGGTATGGGATCGTTATTTATCGTCAACTACTGTCGGTGAAGGTTCCTGTTTACATCCATCAAATACAAGTTCAACTGGTAGCATAAAGGCAGCATTAGACGCTGATTCAAAACACTGGAAAGCAGTTACTACGATCAATGGTGGTAGTACCAGTGGTGCTGCATCTGATCTGATGGGAAAGATTAAGGATGGAACGGTACAGGCTGGTGATGTTTTAATCTTTATCTATAAGGGTGATACCACTCATACTGGTATCTTATCTGCAGAACATAGGGATGATGATGGTTCTCTTGGAATCTGGCAGAGTAATGGTGCTAGTGGTAACAGCAGAACCGGACTTGGTAAGTTATACTATACGATTGTAGGAGATGGAAGCAGCAGCAGCCAGCTTGCGGACACGATTGTGGTATATAGAAAGAAGCCAAATGAAGGTTCTGTTTCAATCAAGAAAACGCTGAACAAAAAAGTAGATGCGGCAACAGAAGGGATTGTTTTCAAACTTTACAAGGTAACAGATGTAAACTCGGAATACAACTCTGCCGGTTCTGTTAAGATCGGAGAGTTCAAGGTTAATGCCAGTGGAGTAGGTATTCCACAGAATCTTACCACTGTGGCAACAGAGTATGGTGTAACGATCAGCGGAAATTCCATCGTCAATCTTTCATATGGTACTTATCTGGTGGAAGAAGATGGTGCAACGCTTGGAGCAAACATGACAAAGGCAAAGCACCAGTATGTGACTTTGACAGAAAACCATAAGACAGAGAAATTTACGTTTGATAATACAACAACTGACTATCCGGATGTTCGTCTGGTAAAAGTGTCAAGCAATGAAGATATGCCAGCCCTTGATGAATACAATATGGCAGGTATTACTTACAAGTTTTTTGAAGCGAAAAACTACGATAAGGCTGTATCATCCTATACTGGTGTAAAAGATGGAGACAACCATGTAAGCGTGAAAAAGATAGTAGTTTCATATAACGGTAAGGCATACATGGACAAAGCCGGAAAAAATATTGTATTTACAAGCAAGGATGCAAAAGCAGCTTACAAAGCGAAATCCGGAGAATCAAGTATAAAAGAATTTTCATTCTTCCTTGGTGATTCCTACATGGGTAAAACCATATATGCGATAGAATCAGCTACCTTGCTTAATACCGGAGAAGCAAATCATTATTATTACAATGAAAATGGGAATAAATCCTACGCAGATGCAGGAGCGGCAGTTAAAGCTACAGGCTTTAAGCTGGATCAGACATGGCATACGATTCAGATACCGGATAGAGAACATGCTAAGACCGTATCGGTTGAGGTAGAAGATGAACCGATGCTTGGAAAAGTTCAGGTTTCCAAAAAAATCAATGGTGGTGATACATCTCTTGCAAATGGTGTCACTGTATGGCTTGAACGAAAGAACAATAAGAATGAATGGGTTCATGTTGGAACTTTCAAGATGAATAAGAAGGGTAACGGTATTCCGGTATCTGTAACAAAGAGTGGTAAAAATCTTGGAATTAAGACAAATTATTCAGGTGATGATATTCAGACTGCAACAAACAGATACCTGTTTGATCTTCCGTTTGGTTCCTACCGGGTTAGAGAGAATAACACTCAGGGATTAACGGTTGAAAGTCCAAAGAACGGAACCTATACCTTCACGATCGGTACAAATAACTTTAGTAACGATGGCAAGTTTTTGGGTAATTTAACAAGCGTTACAGATAAAGATAAGGTATTATTTACCTTTATCAATACCGTACCGGTTGCCTATACATTGCAGAAATCATCTAAAGTTCCTGCTGCAACTACAGATCCGGATTACTACAACATGGCAGGAATCAAATACGGTGTTTATGACAGTACAAAATCAAAGACTGTAAAATCAGAACCGATTGCAATTAGTGATGTAACTACGGTTTCCGAAAACCGCTTTGTCCTTTCTTATGATGGAAAAGCATATATGGACAATAAGGGTGTGAATGTCGTATTTGTTTCAAAAGATGCAAAAGCAGCCTTCCGGTCAAAATATGGTGCGGATGCCTTACATATCTTCCGATGGGCAACTACGGATTCCGATGCAACTTACTATGTGAAAGAATCTAAAAACTTGCTTGATAAGGCAGACCACAGCAAAAATTCGACAAGGGCATATTATTACGATGATGGTACAAAAGAGACAAAATCCCTGATTAATAAGCACTCAGGCGGCAGTGTGAAAGAAGTTACCGGATTTATCGTTGATGATACGTTCCATAAGTTAAATTCATCGAATGGGGATCTTATCACGAACACGGATACAGATAGTAAGCGGTCAGAGGTAGCATTTACAACTTCGGATTCTTATGTTTCCGGTAAGGGTAAGGCAAAGAAGAACTACTCCGGTGCTGCAGCCGAGCTAAAAGGGATCAAATTCAACCTTTATAAGATCCCGAATCAGAACTCGGCAATAAATCAGGGTGAGCTGATCGGCAAGTTTATTCATAATGGTACAAAGGTTGTGCCATTATCTATAGAAACAGAATTGTATAATGCTGAGCTTGGTTCTGGTGCTGATGCCGACTACATTGTAAACCTTCCGTTTGGATGGTATAAATTAGTCGAAGATGCAAAAACAACAACGAACAAAGGATTTACCACGGTAACATCAAAAGCCATGGAGATCAATCAGGATCAGATGACGATTGAGTTTACATTAACCAATACGAGAAGTGAACTCTCGTTAAAGAAGGTGTTTGACAACACCCCAATGAACACCCTTTGTTCTTATTCCCTAGAGGGGGCAGAGTACAAAGCCTACATTGTGTCCGGTAACAACGCCAAAGATAAGACAAACTACATTGCAACCTTTGTTACAGATGCGGATGGAAACGGTTATGTGACCGATTACAAATCCGGTAAAAATTATACGCTTGCCGGAACAAAGAACGGACACAGTTATATCCTTCGTGGTATTCCGGTTGGAAGTTGGATTTATCTGACGGAAACAAAGACCTCAAATGGATGTAATAAGGCACCGGATCAGTGGAAACAGGTTACTACTTCCGGTATGAAAGCGGAATTTACCTCGGTAGAGCCATTAAAGAACGACCCTATTTCCATCCAGATTAAGAAAGAGGATTCCGAAACCGATGAAAAAGATACAAGCCGGACAGATTCTGGTGCTGCAAGTCTTGCCGGAGCGGAATTTACCGTTAAGTTCTACGATGTCGATGTTTCCGGTACGGTTGACAAGGATGCGATCTATAACCAGATCAAGACCATGACACCGGAGAGAATCTGGGTGTATAAGACGGATGAGAATGGGGAAGTGAAGTTGGATTCACCATCATATCTTAATAAAGATAAGAGTAATGATCCATACCTTACAAAAGAAGGGGCTTTAACATTCCCATACGGAGCTATTACCATAGAGGAAACAAAAGCACCGGAAGGATATACAACGACTGGTGAATTTACAACGACCGATGGAAAAGACAAATCAACGTCAGATGGAAAGATTTTTGCGATCATCAATGATGATTACTCAGTTGAGAAATTCGTTGGAACCAACAGCCTGATCAAAAAAGAAGTGATCCTGCGTGCTGACCTCAAATTCAAGAAGATCGCATTAGATACCAATGAGCCTTTATCTGGTATTGCCTTTAAGATCACATCCAAGACCACAGGTGAAAGCCATGTAGTTGTGACAGATAAAAATGGTATGATTGATACCTCAAAGATCAAACATTCCGAAAACACCAATGCAGCCGATTCCGACAATCAGACGATCGGTGGAACATGGTTTTATGGTAACAAGGATGAAAAAGGAAAGATCAAGGATGAACTTGGGGCGTTGCCATTCGATACCTATGAGATCACGGAGCTTGCAACCGAAGTCAATAAGGATTACCGCCTGATCACACCGATCACGGTTGATCTGACCGATTCCGGCATGTATGCAGATGGCTACCAGTTGTATGACCTTGGTACGGTCACTAACATACCGGAACCTTCAATCGGAACAAGAGCATTAGGGGTAGATACCGAAGATAATATTGTTCCTGCAAATACAAAGGTAAATGTAAAGGATATATGCGACTACAGGTATTTTGAATCCGGAAAGACGTATACGATCAAGGGTATCATTATGGATCCGGAAACAAAGAAGCCATTCATTCAGAAAGATGGCAGCTATAGTCTTGGACACAAGACCTTTACGGTAGCATCCGATCCGACAGGTTATAAATGTGATAAGGAAGAGATCCCTTACATCATAGATACGACCGGAATCGAAGGAAAAGATGTCGTTGTAGCAGAATATGTTTACGAAGGTGAAGATGATTCCGACCTTGTTGTAAATCCGGATGGTTCGATTGACACGATAGGGGTTCTTGTTACTCATACCGGAAAAATGGTTGTCCATGATGATCTAACCTCAAAGACACAGACGCTTTCGGTTCCTAAGATTGGTACGACAGCTTTAGGTGTTGAAACAAAGACACATTATCTGCACGCATCAGGAATACAGAAGTTTAAGGATATTGTTAATTACACAAATGTAGTGCCTAATAGAACTTATGATCTGGAAGCAGTAGCTATGGATCAGGAGACAGGAAAACCGATACTTGATGTAGATGGTAATGTTATAACAGCCACAGCAAAGTTTACTCCAAAGGATAAAAACGGTTCTGCAGAAGTATATTTTACCTGTGATACATCAAAGGTTGACTTTACAGATAAGGCAATCGTTTTATTTGAGGATTTATACTACAACAAGGTTCATTTAACCGCACATGCAGACATTACAGATGAAGGTCAGACCTTATACTTCCCTCATGTTACATCAATTCTTTCCGAAAGTGGAACAGATAGCAAGAATCCTTATTACAGTACCGATATGAAACTGACGGATACCGTAACACTTACGAACATGAAGGCAGCGAAGGTTACAGATAGTGATACAACTGTAACTATAAAAGATGTTTTTTACAATAAGAGAACGAAAAAACCAGTCAAACTTAATGGAAAAGACTTAGAAAAGAGTATTTCTGTATCTGTCACATCAGATACGATAAGCAGCACGTTAGATTTTGCCTTTGATGGTACAAAGACAGACCTTTATAAAGACGGTGACGTAGCCGACATTGTAGCCTTTGTCTATGTCTATGACGAAAAGGGAAATCTGATTGCAAAAGAGGAAGATCTTGATAATCAGAATCAGTCCATCACCTTTGATCATCCAACTACAAGTGTTCAGGTGAAAAAGGAGTGGAAAGATTCAGACGATACGGATGGTATCCGACCAGAATCTATAAAAGTACAACTGTATAAAGATGGAACAGTAAAGGTTGGAGCTGCTGTTACGTTATCTGAAAAGAACAACTGGTCTTATAACTGGAGTGAGCTTCCGGCATGGGAAAACTGCAAGGAGATCGACTATACCGTAAAGGAAGTAGATATACCGGATGGCTATACCTGTAAGATTACGGAAAAGACATCGACTGTTTCAGCGGAAGATAAGAAAGTACATCATACAGCAGAGATCACCAAAACATATGACGAGAAAGAGGATCGCTACATTGTAAAATCAGTCGGATCATCCGCAAAAGTCGCAAAGATGGTTTCCATAAAAGAGTTCTCCTATACGATTACAAACACGCATAAGCCGGGAACGACCAATATCAAGGTAATCAAACACTGGAAGGATTCTAACGATGGAGATGGAATCAGACCGGAAACAATCAAAGTTCAGCTTTACAAAAACGGAACAACCAAGGTCGGAGATGAGGTTACCTTATCTGAGAAAAATGGCTGGACATATACTTGGGAAGATCTTGCCCGCACCGAGAACGGAGCAGAGATTTCTTACTCGGTTGATGAGGTAAGTATTCCAGATGGATATACGAAGAAAGTAACCAATGACGGTACGGTATTTACGATTACCAATACGCACACCAGTAAAATGACAGGTGTTAAAGTGATAAAGATCTGGGAAGATAATGAGGATTCAGACGGTATCCGACCGGAAACCATTAAGGTACAGCTTTACAAAAATGGATCACCGCTTGGGGATGCAGTCATGCTCTCTGAAAACAACAACTGGTCTTATCACTGGAGCAACCTGCCGAAAGAAGAAGATGGAAAAGCAATCGTTTACACGGTAGACGAGGTAAGTATTCCGGATGGATACACCAAAACTGTAACCAAGGATGGTACTGCATTTACGATCGCAAACACCCATAAGCCGGGTACAACATCGGTTAAGGTTACAAAGGTTTGGAAAGATTCCAATGATAAATACCAGACCAGACCAAAGAGCATCACCGTTCAGCTTTATATGGGCGAAGGTGATGGTAAGATTAAGGTCGGAGATGCGATTACTTTAAATGAGAGCATGAACTGGACTTATACTTGGGACAACCTTGAAAAGCTGGAAGATGGCAAAGAGATCGTCTATACGGTGGATGAAGTAAATGTACCGGATGGATACACTAAGACAGTGACAAAGGATGATCAGGTAAGTATTACAAGCTACATCATCACAAACGCTCGTCCGGACACACCAAAAACAGGTGATACCTTCCATATGATTCCGGTATTAATCCTCTTTGGAATGAGTTTGGCTGCGATCATTGCAATCTTAATTAAGAAAAGAAGAAAATAATATAATGTAAGTTATTTTTCTGGTTCTAAAAAAAGAAAGGAATCCATCAGAGAATCGACCTTGGTGGGTTCCTTTTTCTTTTCACTTATGGAAATGTATGGGTTCCTTGGTATAACATGGGAGAGGAAAATATAATAAGTAATATTTTTTATATGTTTTTTTATTCAAATGGCAACAATATGCCGGAGAGGATATTGGCGAAGAAAAGGAATACTTGATTTTGGCTGCAGCATATGATATGATGGCAGTAGCTAAAACGAGGTTAGAAAACAAACTAACACAAAACGAAGCCCCACGAGGTGAGATCTCGTGGGGCTTCTTCTCATTTTACGGTTGAGCATCCGTTAGGCTAATTGTCACTATTTGTCTCCGTCTAGCCATTTGCATATGTAGTAGCCAACTACACTTGCCGCAACGGAAACTAAAAACGAGATTAGAATTTCTAACAAACTAGCACCCCCTTTCTGTTGCCAGATTGGGTGTGACAACATATTAAGTATATCATAGATCGACAAAGTTCTACAAGGTTCATATGTTTGCAAATACCATACGGAGACAGATAAGCCATCCCGCAAAAACGGAATAGAAAAACCCAGTGGTGCAACACTGGGTTTTTCGTATGCCACTAAGGGTTTCTACATCATTTTTTCACCGTATCATGTACCAACACCCAAGTTAAGTTTTTCCCTTATCTTTACAAAATGGTTGACTTTTTAATACAAATGTGGTATTATTATATCAAGGTAGATAAACTATATTTATGTAGAAAGGACGGATGTATTATGAAACATTTACTGAAAGGAAAGGGAAAACTTGCGTGCCTGCTCACGCTCTTAATTGTTTCTTTTTGTTTGCTTAGTTGCTTTTTCTATTTTAAAACAACCATGGCTTACGAACAGACATCGGATGGCACACAGGCAGAGATCATGGCAAGTGGCATGAAATATACCATTAAAAAAACAAATGGGAAATATTACTACTACGGTAGTAACGGAAATAAGGTTACGACAAAGGGATGGAAGAAGAATGGTTCCGGGCAGTATACCTACTATGTGGGTAATGATGGATATATAACCGCTCGGATAAAAAATGGTAAATACGAAGAGTGGAAGAATGGCTGGAGTAAAAAAACGTTAAAGAAATCTTCAATCAAAAAGCTTCATAACAAATATTTCTATGTTAATAAGAATGGAAATGTCAGCAAGACAACAGGCTGGAAACGAATTGGAGAAAACGATGTCTGCTATGTAGATAAAGATGGAACAGTAAGTTACGAGATTGACAACACAACGGTCTACCAGATTTCCGGTAAGAATAAGACAGAATATAGGAACAATGGCTCTTTTGAAAAAATCAACAACCGGTATCTTTTCTTTTCTTCAACCGGTGTTGATCAGACAAATGGTTGGAAGTTTTCTAATGGGGAAGCTTACTATGTCGGAAAAACCGGACAGGTTACAGCAAAGATCGTGAAAGATAAATCCGGTGCGTTGAAATATTTTTATAAAAGCGGAACCGAGTTTAAAATAAAGGAAAGCAAGAAGTCTGTCACGATAAAGAAGCGGAAGAATTTGTATTTTTATTACAATAATGATAAAGCAATCAACTTAAAATCCGGTTGGCATAAGAGAAGTAATGGCACTTATGGATTTTATATCACAAGTGACGGTTTTGCTACAGATGTTATCACAGATAATGGTAAGGATATTGGCATCTATAAGCATTTTGATAATGGGAAATTTACAGTGGTCACAGACTGTAAGAATACCGTTCATAAGGTATGCGGTAAGAACTTCTACTTTAACAATAACGGTCGTGTCGATCAGACAAATGGATGGAAGAAAGACACGAACGGAAAATCAGTCTACTATGTAAATAATGGACTGGCACAGGTAAACTGCACCACAGAAATAAATGGTTTTCAGACGGTGTTTAATAAAGACGGAAAAAAGGTAACACTAAAAAAATCCGGAAACAAGATTGTTCGTTCTGATACCGGAAAAGCAGTAACAAAGAAGGGTGCTTATAAGATCGGAACAGGGGATAATAAAACAATCTACTACTGTGACAACACAAATGGTGAATATAAGACCTCTGGTACTGTTAAAGTAGGAGATCAATCCTATACGATCGGGACAGATGGTAAATGTGACGAGATTAAGGAACACGTTCACCAGTGGTCACCATTAGGCGAAAATGGCAAGGCTCTTAAAAACTCTGAGGTGATAAACCATAAAGCCAAGACAGAAAAGAAAAATGTTAAGATTGCGGATGAATGGACGGAAGAAATTAAGGAAGAACGTGCGGTATGTAAGACTTGTGGAGAAGTTTTTCCTAATTACTCTATGGATAAGTTAGAAGCATGGCATAAACATACTGATGATACCAACCATGGTAATTGCTCATTTGAGGATGTCGTTGTCAAAACTATCCCCCATCCAGCCCAGTATGAACCTCGGGATGTGATCACGGAAGAAGCATGGGATGAGTGGTATGAATACCGGAGATGCACCGTATGTGGGGAAAAAATGGTGATAAAAAGATATAGTGGTATAGTTGCTGGAGTTGGGAAAGTAAATTCATGTATTCCAAATAAGAGTGGTGATATTTTAAATATTTCTGGAAAAGTTGTTCGGAGTGTAAAGGCAAATGTTCCGTATAATAAAACACTATATGTTGGGGAATATGAATATCTTAACGAACAGGATAAATCGTATCTCACGTTATTGTCTGATCACAAAATAAAATATTAAATTGACATTATAATGCATTTGTGGTAACTTATATACAGTTCCTTCCTATATTTTCCCAGAGAGCAGAGAAGTTTATCTTTGCTCTCTTTTCTTCCTCAAAATCTTGTATATCCGTTATCAACTTGGTATAATATATACACAAGATATGGCAGATAGCCAACAAAGAAAAGGAGAATTTAAAAATGAATAAATATAAAAAGTATGAAGAACTGAGTTTTTCTGATGATTATATGTTCTGTATGATTCGGACAAACAATCTGAATCTATGCAAGAAACTACTGGAACTAATTCTTAAAATTGAAATCAAAAAAATTGAGATAGTAGAACCACAGAAAAGTGTAAATATTACATATGATGGAAAGGGTGTTCGATTTGATGTGTATGTTAATAATGCAGAAAATACTGTTTATGATATTGAAATGCAAACTACACGACAGAAAGACCTTCCTAAAAGAACCAGATATTATCAGGGAATGATAGACCTCAATCTGATTCAAAAAGGAACAAAATATTCAGAATTGAAGAAGTCTTATATAATCTTTATATGTCTGGAAGATGTATTTGGGAAGAACCTTCCTATATATACCTTTAATTATATTTGTGAACAAGATCATTCCCTGAAATTAGGAGATGATGCAACAAAGGTAATTATTAATGCAGCAGGTTCAAGAGATGGTCTATCAAATGATATGTGCAGTTTCTTAGATTTTTTGTTAAAAAAAGATGCTACAAGCAAGTTCACGCAAGAATTGAAAAAGGCTGTTAATGATGCTATTGCTAACAAGAAATGGGAGGTGGATTATATGACATATGCAATGAAAATACAGGAAGAGAGAGAAAAAGCTAGAATTTTTCAATTAATAGAAACATCAAAAGAGTTTCACGCAAATGATAACGATATAGTAATAAAATTAATGTCGAAGTTTAATCTCACCAGAGAAGAAGCTGAGGAAATCTTAGCAAACTACGAACCGGAAAATTAGCGACATTACCATGAAAATACATAAGTGGGTACTTTTCTTTTATAGATTGGTACCCTCTTTTTATGTACTTAAATATGGGTATTTTCAATGATCCAGAAGTTACAGAGTATGGGATATACCGTCACAAAAGAAAAGGAGCTTGATAATTTATCAGTCAGCGACAGCTTAGATAAAAATCAAGCACCCAAAATGAACCTATTAACAATAATGATAATACAACAAAAATAATCGACAGTCAAGAAGAACAATACAACATGGCAGGGCTGAAAGAATTTTGTAAACTGCAGAAAGCCTACGATCAGAGTAGAAGGAGAGGATAAGCCAACAGCAGTAGTTGTCGGCAAGATAATGAAGCTGACACGGTTGGAAATTCTATATGTTGTAGGCAAATTCCTTTCGCAGACAGACCGGATTGGAAACCCAAGAAACTATATTATAACAATGCTCTATATCAGAACTAAGGAAGAAGATGGATGTGATAGAATGAAATTGACATTAAAACGTGATTGTGGTATCTTATAAATAAGACTATGCCGAAAAAATAAAGGACATATCGGGGTGAGTTGGCATCCTTCTTTGAAATAGAAGTAAATCGGTACTGGAAACTGTACAGAGCGTATTTTATGAAAAGGCAGTGTACAGTACCAACCTTGTAATTTGACCCCTTGTAAGGTTACGATTTTACAAGGTTCCAAAGGCGTCATCCAGCTTCACTCCAATAGTTGATACCCCTTGTAAGGTTACGATTTTACAAGGTTCCAAAGGATACATACGAATCTGCGTGTGGAGATCATTCCCTTGTAAGGTTACGATTTTACAAGGTTCCAAAGCAGTGTAAGTGTAAAAAAGGAGAGAAAAACGGATGAGGAAGAAATATGATGGAATGACATCAATCATCGAGTTGCCATTAAAGACAGAAAAATGGCAAGGGGATGTAATCAATAAGAAGATGGATCATGCAGTCCAGATTTATAATGACATGTTGCATTATAAATTGGGGCAATATAAAGAGCTGACAGAGCGGAAAGACTGGAAAGAAAATGAGCGTGAAATTATTCATTTCTATGACCTTACAAATCCAATCGAAACAGTAACGAAGAAATACGATAGTTTTTATAATAAGAAGTTGGATATAATTATGAATCAGGAACATGGGGAAGATTTTAACCAAGAGGAAGTTAAAAAACAAATTTTGGCTGAAAAAGAGGAAGTTATCTCGAAGTTATTACAGGAAAGAGATACTTTTGAGGAAGAAATCCTTTCCGAGATCAACCAGAATAAGATCGAGAGAAAAGCCAGACAAAATATAAAGAAGTCTGGTGTACCGATTACAGATGATGGAATGAATGCAGAAATAAAAAAGGTACTGGAGGAAGAAAAGAAAAAAATTACAGAAGAAAAAGTAAAAATCTGCAAAAAAGAAGCGTTTCAGAAGAAGAATGATATGCTGCGAGAAGCAAGGTTCACCGAATTTGGTTTTAATGGGGATGTGGCAAAGTTTTCAGCCCACTATGCAACCACTATAAGTTCCAATATGGCATGTTTAACGATTGCGGCACCCTTATGGGTTGCATTTTCAAAATTTCTTTTCGGAAACGGAAAGATGGTTCATTATAAAAAGTGGGGTAGCATTAATACGATTAAAACAAATGGAAAAAGTGGGATTCGTTTAATCACAGAAAATAACCGATACTATCTGATTCTTTCAAATTCTCCATATAAAAAAGAGAAAAATGGAGAGATATATAGGTTTAAAGCAAGGTATAGTTCTTCTCATCCTGTAAAGATAGAGGTTCTGGTGGGAGAGAAAGAATATAATAAAGAAATGCTGCAGGCTGATATATCGAGCATCTGTATAAAAAGGGTAAAAATTAGGGATCAATACAAATATTTTGTCCAGTTTTCGGTTCGTAGATCTCCATATAAAAAGAAAGATGAAAATGGGGATCTGATTCATCCGATCTCGGATGGTACGGTTGGACTTTGTATTTGGAGAAACCGCTTATGTGCGGTATCAAAGGATCAAGTAAAGAGCTACGATCTTAGTCCTGGATATTCAGAATACAGCGACCAGCTATCAGAAATTGGTCAGAAAATGGATCAGTTATTGCGGCTGAATAATCCGGACAATTATAATGAAAATGGAACTGTGAAATCTGGAATTATGGTGGATGGAGAAAAACAGAAACTAACCTGGGTGAAAAGCAGGCAGTATAAAGAACTTAGCAAAAAATATCGGGAAGCATCAAGAAAATATGTAGAAACGAGGTCTATCTGGCAAAATAAGATTGTATATGAACTACTCTCTATGGGAAATAAGTTCTTTATTTGTGATACCAGTTATCTTACAAAAAAAGTGGATCTGGAAAGTAAGACGAAGAAGGAACAGCAGACAAAGGCTGATAGAAGAAGGTCAATCATGCAGGCTGCACCTTCTGAATTTATCAATAAACTGAATCGAAAATTACAGTCTGATCTTTTAACCCCTGTAAATAAGGTTGTCATACCGGAGCAGTTATATTGGTATAATCATGCAAAAGGACTTTGTAATAAGGATGATTTTTGGGATGATTACATGATGCTAAATATGTTTGAATCAATTCCTCATACATTATACAGGGCTTTTATGATGCTATATTATGATTCTGACCGGAAAGAATATAGGAATATCCCGGAAGATGAATGGAACTCATTTTTGGAAAAAGCCAAAATGGAAAATGTCGTAAAGACGAATAAGAATAAGATATAGGAAATAATATTGGGGTGAGTTGGCACCCTTCTTTGAGATAGAAGTAAATCGGTACTGGAAACTGTACAGAGCATTGAATGAAAAGGCAGTGTACAGTACCGACCTTGTAATTTGACCCCTTGTAAGGTTACGGTTTTACAAGGTTCCAAAGGAATAGATTTTTTAACCTTTTTCTTCTAAAACCCTTGTAAGGTTACGGTTTTGCAAGGTTCCAAAGGATATAGCTGGTCTGGTTCTCTAATAAGAACCCTTGTAAGGTTACGGTTTTGCAAGGTTCCAAAGGATATTTGTTTAATGCTTTTCAGACGATGATCTTTCCAAATTGGGAAAAATTTGGATTTTTTATATAAAAAAAATGGTACTTTAGAAATGAAATATCGGGGTGAGTTGGCACCCTTTTTTGAAAAAGAAATAAATCGGTACTGGAAACTGTACAGAGCATATTTTATGATAAGGCAGTGTACAGTGCCAACCTTGTAATTTGACCCCTTGTAAGGTTACGGTTTTACAAGGTTCCAAAGGCTTCATATATAATTTCTTTTATCTTCACAGCCCTTGTAAGGTTACGGTTTTACAAGGTTCCAAAGGATATTAAGAAAGCCACCTTATAATAGTAGAACTTTGTAGGGTTACGATTTTGCAAGGTTCCAAAGGTTACTGGAGTTTTGCTACAAAATATAAGTAACTTTGTAGGGTTACGATTTTACAAGGTTCCAAAGGTAAATATTAGTCTACTTCTTAATTAAATCAACTTTGTAGGGTTACGATTTTGCAAGGTTCCAAAGAAAATCTATGTTTCTCGATTTTATCAACGCTTCATTGTTCGACTTCCTTATTTCAAATATTTCACAATTTTTTTTCTCCGGGATTTTCCCGGAGTTTTTTTTTAGGTCAAAAAATCAATATCGTAATTCCATCATCTCAGTTCCAACATCATCGTAGATCAGAAAAATTCTCTTTGACCTCTGCTTATCTCCATTTTCTTTTGTGAAAACAGGGTGTACCCTGTCTTTACTCATGTGTTCTACCGTAATTGTTGTAAAAACAGGGTTGTTTTTTTATTTATTTTACAAAATGTAAACGAAGTCTTTGATTTTGATTTTACATTTGCTATACTAAAGGAAAAAACGGAAAGGCAGATAAAAATAAAATATGAGAATTGCATATGTGAGGGTTAGTACCATCGAACAGAACGAAGCAAGGCAGATTGAGGGCTTAGAAAAATATAATATAGAAAAATGGTTTACGGAGAAAAAATCTGGGAAGGACACCAATCGGGAAAAGCTGCAGGAAATGTTAGATTTTGTCCGAGAAGGTGATACGGTATATGTCCATGATTTTTCCAGACTGGCAAGAAGTACAAAAGATTTGCTTGATCTGGTAGAACTATTCCACAGCAAAAATGTAAATCTGGTAAGTGACAAAGAAAAGATTGATAGTAGTACCCCACAAGGCAAATTAATGATCACTATGATAGCTGCCATTTACGAGTTTGAACGGACAAATATGTTGGAAAGACAAAGGGAAGGAATTGCGATTGCGAAAAGAGAAGGGAAATATAAGGGTGGACAGGTAAAGAAAATAGATCAAGATTTGTTTTCTAAGCTATATTCCAAATATTCGTCAAGGAAACTAACGAAGGTGCAGTTTGCGAAGAAACTTGGGATCAGCAGACCAACTTTGGATCATATTCTACATGAGTGTGAAAAAACAAGTGAATAATTTCCCTTTTTCTTGAAAATATACATAGCGTATATTATTATAAAAACAGTAGTCATTGACAAGGAAGAATAGAGGAAATAAGAATGAAGAAAATTAGTAATTTCACTGAATTAGAGGACTTAATAGACAATGATTCCGTAGATGGTCACTTTGTGGAGAACTTCAAGGTGATTATTAAACAAGCCCAAAAGCAGTCCGATCTGGACAATCATTGTGCAGTTATGAGTAAAGAAGAAATGCACCGATATATAAACAATATTGGTCGTTCAGAACTATTTGAGGAAATCGAGGACAAAAATATAAAATATCCGAGGTTTCTAAAAGCAATAAGAGTTTCGTTAGTTGCACAAGGGTATGATCAATGTTGGGTTGATTCTGAATTTAGAACTGCGTTGGAAAAGAAATACTTAGGGAAATAACATTTCAAAGATATGTCAGGAAGGAAAAGAAAAGATTAATTATATTCCATTATATTTTTTATATATGAGTTGTATTATATAAATGTAGAGAATGAGTAACCCAAATAGGGAACAAAAGAAAGGAGTGAATAATATGAATATTTTTAGTTGTTTCAATGTGGTTAGGAATATCCTTGATTCCTGATGCTTTTAGCAATGGAATAGAGGGTGCAGGTTCACACCCAACAATTATTAACTTGACTATTTCAAATAGCGTAATGTAAATGGAAATAAAAATCCAATGAATTGAGGATTTACTGTGAAGATTGGAGGAAAAGTATCATGAAAAAATATGAAGTTATTGAGAATAATTGTGGTGGATTAACATTAGTTGTATTTAATAATAATGGAATTGTAGATTATTTACATAGTGGTTATGAATACGGAGCATCTGGGAGACTAATGGATGATATACAAGCATTAAAAAATGGAGATAATCCAGTTACGGATTGGGATGGTAATGAAGATAATCCACAAGCAGTATATGATAACATAGTATCTTTTGAACATGGATGGGAAATTGTTGCGGATAATGATGGTATATATCCTGATAAAATGGGATGTGCCGCTCGCCTTGAATTTGGAATAGAAATGGAATGAGAGGTGTTATGTGTGGCGAATAAAAAACAAGTGGCAATATATATACATGTAAGTACGCATCACCAGAAGTCAGACGAGCAGTAGTTCGTTATGACAACAGAGATCTAGTAGAATTGTTGAAATCAGACAGTGACTACTATGTTCGTATGGAAGCCTACAAAATACTTCGTGGATCACATTGGAACTAAAGAAAAAAAGCCTGTATCAAAACAAATACAGGCTTTTTTTTTGCAAAAATATTAGAGAGGGAATATACTTTTTGCAAAATCTTTATATTCATATTATATTTTTTTCGCATGATATGTATTATATAAATGTAGACATTAATTATCCCAAATAGGGAACAAAAGGAAGGAGCGAATAATATGAATATTTTTAGTTGTTTTAATGTGGTTAGAAATATCCTTGACCATGGAGATGTAGAAAGTAAGGTAACACTTGCGAAGAATGGTGATCAGAAAATCTTGTGTGAGCTGTCATATGATGATAGCGAGATCGTGAGAATGGAAGTCGCCAAAAGAACGAATGAAGCTGCCAATAAGTGCTTGATGGAAGGCTGGCAGGATGAATCACCAAAGGTGTTATACATGATTGCTGCCGGTGGTTTTGCACTAAAGAAACTCTCCAGACATCCTTCTTCATATGTAAGAGAAGGTGTACTACTTGGAATTGAGCGTCTTGGGAAAGACCATGTGGGAGCAAAGGAGTTAGATATGCTTGACCGTCTAAGCAGAGATCCGTCACCGGATGTTAGACGAATTGCGGTTCGGACTTGTGCCTATTATACACCGCATAAGCTGAAATACTTCTTAAACGATCCATCACCGGAAGTCAGACGAGCAGTAGTTCGTTATGGCAGCCGAGATCTCGTAGAGCTGTTAACTACGTTCGGATGGAAGCCTACGAAATACTTCGTGGATCACATTGGAACTAAAGAGAACAAGCCTGTATCTAAAAAAAGTACAGGCTTGTTTTTTTTCTAAAATACTAGAAGCAGAGTTGGTGGGAAAAATGCAGACTAGCTTATAATTTTTACCAAAATGTTTGTACTATATATATGTAGATATAAATAACCCAAATAGGGAACAAAAAAAAGGAGTGAAAAATAATGGATCGAGATACTAAATTATATCTGGCAGAAACTACAGACAAAAAAGAGGTTGCTTTGGAGCTGATGAAGGATCAGGATGAAAAAGTGAGAAGGAATCTGGTGTTTAACCAATCCCTAACTGGAGAGTTCTTATCCCCGCTTGCAGACGATAGCAGCCCCTTGGTAAGAGCCTGTTTTGCAACGAGGGCAGATATTCCGCTCCCTGTATTAATGAGGTTGCATAATGATTCATCTGTTGATGTAGCAGTAGAAGCAATCAAGAACCCCAATACCCTGTTCACGACCATCGTTCGGTTCTATTATGACCGATTTTTAAAGGAACAGGAAGCAGCGGAATACGTTTTGAAACTTCGGTATGCACAGATTCCGGAAGAGGATCAGTTTGATAGTAAGGAAGCTATGTTAAGCGTAGCAGAATCCTTCCTTATTATTGACCGATTTCATGCATTGTCCTTATGGCTTTCTGGAATTAGGAGTTTTTTCGTAATCAGTCCAGATGGAACCGACCGATATGCCGATTGTTTTGACACGATCGAAGAATTAAACGATACGTTTCCGGATGCAATATTTGGTCTGGAAAAGTATAATAGAAAGGAGTAGATTGCTATGAGTAAAGAAGTAACGTTCACAGAATGTAAGCAAGTGTTTGATCAACCCTTGGTTGGAAAATATCACTTATTTTTCCACTTTAGAAATGGATGGGCTGGATTCTGGGAAAAGAACAGCACAGAAGAATTGACAAACGATGAACAGAGTTTGGTGAATCGGATTCTTGCAACCATTAACAACAGGTGGGAATGTGGCTGTAATAGTGATCTGCAGCTTTTCTTGCAAAATCTTCGACCAACATTCCAGAATGACGAACAGTGGTACTCAATCGTAGCATCAGAAAACCACAATGTAGTTGTTCAGTTTGGAAGAGATTTTGGAAATATTGATTATCCGGTAACGGTATCCGTTTACAGATAATTTCCATTATTCACAGAAACATAGGCTACCGATAGGGGTAGACAGAAAGGAAAGAATAACATGAAGAAAAGTTTGTATCTAACGATGAAAGAAAAGCTGCTTAGAAGTGCAGAAGCCTGTAATTCTTATGCAAAAAATCATCGTCCATTGCCAAATTATCAGTCGTATGGAGCTTGTGTCGCATACAAAGACATTATAGAAGAACTGGAACATGATGTAAAATTTGTATTCTACAGTGATGAAAATGGATATATGTTGATCAAACATATCATCATTGATGGAGAAACAGTGATCAAGTAAGACTAATATTTCAAAGTAAAAGGATCACCGCAATTAATTTTGTGGTGATTTTTCTTATATTTTTTTTATATATAACAGTAATATAAATATGTAAAATGAAATCTCAAATAGAGAGGATCAAAGAAAGGAGCGACAGAGGATGAGACAAGGTGAGATCAATGAAATAAAAAACCTAGCGTTTCATAAGGCAAGAGAATTTCCTTGCGAACAGATTTTGAATGAAGCTGGCTATGTAACGAGAACCAGAGGTGATAAGATTTTCTCACAGTGTCCAAGCTGCGGAAGGATTGGTAAAAATGGAGATTCCTGTTTGACACACAGCCGATTTTCAGTTACCAAGTCAAAAAATGTGTTCAGTTGTTTTGCCTGCGATTTTAAAGGTGGACCTGCTACACTGTATTCTTATTTTAATCATGTATCATATATAGAAGCGTGTGTAATACTTGCTTATAGGTCTGGAGCTATCACAATGCAGCAGTATGAAGCATTAAACGGATCTCCTGATGCTGTAAAGAAATTTCAGGGAGATACCAAGGTTTATAAGATGATAGACGAAAAGATCAGCGAAGATTATACGTCAAAAGCCCCGGATGATGTCTGCAATTTAGTATACAGGCATTTACTTCGGATGCCGCAATTTGCATTGTCTAAGGTTCATAAAAAATATCTGATGGAGCAAAGGCATTTATCAGAGCAGGAAATTTCAAAGTTTGGGTTCTTTACCTATAAGGAGTGTTTCAGCATTGATAAGCTGATCTTGTCTATCCGGAAAGAGAAACCAGATTTTGATTACAATAATTTGCTCGGTGTTCCCGGATTCTTTATGGAATTTTTGGACGAAACAAAGTCTAAAGGAAGATGGATGTTCAAGCATCCATGTCCGGATTGTATCGGGATTCCGCTCACAAATGCTTATGGTGAGATCATGGCTTTACAGATGCGAAACATGAATCCAAAATCGGTAAGAAATGGGATGAAATACTTCTATGTTTCTTCCAGAAACGTAAGTAATGAAAAAACAAAGGGTAAAGTGAGAGGTCTTGGATCAAGCCCTGGTAGTCCGGTTCATGTGTTTTATCCAAAACGGAGAAGAAGCAACACGTTTTATATCGGAGAAGGCTTTTTCAAAATGAATGAAGTATGCAAAGATGGCTTTACCGCATTATCCATACAGGGAGTGAATACCTTCCATTATGTTGCGGATGAGGTAGGAGAGATCATCAAGCGTGATCCATCTTACAATGCTAGTACAAAACTTCGGATGATGATTGTTTTCGATATGGATTTATACGAAAAGATACAGGTGCTTGACGCAGGACTGAATTTTGCTGGCTATTTAAAAAAGAAGTTTCCGGATTCGGAAACCTATTTCTTATTCTGGTCGGAAGAATTAGGAAAAGGATATGATGATCTGAAATTCAACTGCATCAATCAAGGAGCAAACTACTTGAAGATGTTAAAAGCCTACCGTTCGGACCAGATACAAGATTTCGTGAAAGAATCCGAAAAGATAGTAGCACAGACATTCCATGTTCCGGTGAAGATAGTGCATGAGGGAATGAGGAATAAAACCCAGAATCGAAATGCGGAATACATTTCATGCTTTTCTAATGCATTAAAGGGTTTGGTGCTTGCAGTTTGGAATCAAAACTAATGTAAAGAGAGGACAATGGTAATACATCGTCCTTTCTTTTTCTCTATTATTTCCAATAGTGGAATAAATAGAGGAAAAATAAACGGAAAACATTTGCAAAAACTGGCAAAAGTGACAATTTTTGTTGTTTTTTCCCTTTTTTTGTCTTATAATTATATCAAATTCAATTACAAGGATTTAGTATAAACTATGAAGAAAAAATTTCGATTGAAAAAGATCTGGATCGGTTTTTTCATTGTAATTGTTGTTATTTTATCTCTCGTTACAATCATATATTTCGTTTTAAAACATAAGTCGATTCAGGCAGATTCGGTACAGGATGTTTCATTAACTGAAACCGATTTGTCTGTTCGTGAGATGTTGGAAAATATCAACAATGATTCAGATTATGGAAGAAAATTTTATATGTATATCAAAGGAGATTCTGTGAATACAAGTTGGCTTGGAACGGATTTGTCTCAGTATTTTACTGGTACTGACTACGATATAAAAGATACCGGATTGAGCCTATGTGGATATTCCAACCCATATTATATGTTCATGGTCGTATGCCTTGGCAGATATGGGGGAGATTCCTTGTCAGAAGATTCAGAAGATGGCTCTATTACCAACTTAAATACGATTCCAGATGATTCCGATTTGTTTTCCGGTGTGATAAATGGAACCGGAAGTAATGAGAATGAGCCTGGGGTACTGATCTGGATGGATGAAACAGGTACTTACGTTTCTGCATCCACCTTCGCAGCACCTTATTCAGAAGCATATTTAAAAGCTGTTTCGGATGATGATGCCTATGGAGCAAACGCTTATTCTATAAATGATGCTTGGTATCGGTGTTTTTATAACAGTTTTGTAAAAATAGGAGAGGGAATCAGCGGAAAAGCATTTATGGATGGAGTTTTTGGAACCTTGCGTGATCAGATCTCTAATGGTGCAGAAACCGGACAGACAGAGGATGGAGAAAATGCTTATAGTATTGATCTGTCATTACTTCATGGAAATACCAATATCCCATTGATCTCTAACTTAATAGAAGGTGTTCATTCTAAGTTATCCTTTGCAATCCAGTTTGATGAAGAAAAGAACCAATGGTATCTTACAGGTCTTTGTGGAGATGCCGATTTCTTTGCAATGATAGAACCGGATTCTATTTTTCATTCGGTGCTTGATTTTAATGAAAAGACTGTCTACACCGATTTTCGTGAATTAACAAAAGTATTTAAGGATAAATACGGAATAAATCCGCTTTCGATATGGGATAAATAGGGAGATGAAATAACAATATGCAGAAAATTTGTATCGCATTTGATCTGGAAGATTTTGATAAATATGTAAAGAAAAAACTTGGAAATAAAGACTATAGTTATACGACCACTGCATCTTATGTTGATGAAGTTCCTGCCATTATTGAGAATGAAAATCCAGATATTTTACTGCTTTCTAGCAGTTTGGATGGATCTGGGCGGTCCGGCATCGGGTTATCATTTATGGATATGGTTCGGGAAGTTCGTCAGAAGTCCTCATGCAGAATCATTGTGGTTGCTGTAAATATGGAACCCGGATGTGAATTTTATCGGGATTTGATCGGA